>QLAH01000014.1_pt1 | contig 274675 bp, 241 predicted proteins | sample 4693081 | NCBI WGS metagenome assembly QLAH01 (sample SAMN09425401, study PRJNA476045) | Lake water metagenome, whole genome shotgun sequencing project. | reverse complement strand
CGCCACCGAAACGCTCGGCACCGATCTTGGTCAGCGCGGCGGTCAGCGTGGTCTTGCCATGGTCGACGTGGCCGATGGTGCCGACGTTGACGTGCGGCTTGGTACGCTCGAACTTACCCTTGGACATGGCTGCTTCTTCTCGGTAACTGGTTGGTTATGGCGCTTTGAGCAAGATGGTGCTCACGAAAGGAATCGAACCTTCGACCTCCTCCTTACCAAGGAGGTGCTCTACCGACTGAGCTACGTGAGCGAGTTTTCCATTATGACATGTTTTCAATTTCGTTCAATGGAGCGGGAGACGGGAATCGAACCCGCACCATCAGCTTGGAAGGCTGAGGTTCTACCATTGAACTACTCCCGCACCGGGAAAACAGCCACAACATGAAACTGGTGGAGGGAGGTGGATTCGAACCACCGAAGGCGTAAGCCAGCAGATTTACAGTCTGCCCCCGTTGGCCGCTTGGGTATCCCTCCGCTCCACCCCTTTTTTGATGACCTTGGCCTAACCGGTCAGGGGTGGGAGAGCCCGCTATTCTGGTGATGGCACGCGATGCTGTCAACAGAAATTTTCACATTCCGCGAAATTTTCATTGCCGGCATCGGCACCCGCTCACTCGCCCGGCATCTTCAGCTTTTCGTCGGCGAAAATCGCCACGTGCGGCACGCCGTCGGCGCCGATCCAGCCGCGGTACATGCCCTCGGTGTTGAACGGCGTCGCCGCCTTGCCGTCGGCCGACAGCACGATGGCCCCGCCGTCGCCACCCATCGCCGGCAGGCGCTTGACGATGACCTCGTCGCCGGCCTGCGCCGGGGTCTCGCCGAGGTACTTCATGCGCGAGCAGATCTCATGGGCCGCGGCCAGGCGGATGTAGAACTCGCCCCAGCCGGTACCGGACACCGCGCAGTTGTCGCTGGCATAGGTACCGGCACCGATGATCGGGGAATCGCCCACCCGCCCGTAGCGCTTGTTGGTCATGCCGCCGGTGGAGGTGCCCGCCGCCAGCTTGCCCTGCGCATCGAGTGCCACCGCGCCGACGGTACCGAAGTGCTTGGCGGTCTCCAGGTCGGCGTGCGCCTGCCCGGCCGCCTCTTCCTTCAGCGCGCGCTGCAGCTGCTGCCAGCGCTTCTCGGTGCGGAAATACGACGGATCCACCTGCTCGATCTTCTGCTCGGCGGCGAACATCTCCGCCCCCTGCCCGATCATCATCACGTGCGGCGAGTGCTCCATCACCGCCCGTGCCAGCAGGATCGGGTTCTTGATGGTATGCACGCCCGCCACCGCGCCGGCACGCAGCGTGGCGCCATCCATCAGCGAGGCATCGAGCTCGTTCTTGCCGTCATGGGTGAACACCGCGCCACGCCCGGCGTTGAAGGTCGGGTCGTTTTCCAGCACGGTGATCGCAGCGGTCACCGCGTCCATTGCCGGCTTGCCGGCGGCGAGCGCCTCGTGGCCCTTGCGCAGTGCCGCTTCGAGCGCGGCGCGCGCGGCGCGCAGTTCTTCCGGATTGAGGTCCTGGCGCTCCACGCCGGCCCCGCCATGGATCACCAGCAGGGGGGAGGCAGGCGCGGCCACGGCCGCCACGGAAGACAACGACGCCAGGCCCAGCAACACCGCGGAAGTCAGCTTCATGTTTCTTCACTCAGGAAAGGTGCCCGATTCTAGGCACGCCTTCACTGCTCTGAACAGTCGCTGTCGGCACGGATCCACCCGTCGATGCCACGGGAAAGCAGAAAGGGGCCGAAGCCCCTTCCGCACCCACCCGCCAACGCAGCTGCCCGGATCAGTCCGGCTGCAGCTCCAGTTCGCCATCCACCACGTTGGCCACGGCGGTGAACGCCGGATTGTCGACCGTGAAGCCGTCCAGGTGCAGGCGGCTGCCCGCACCGACCCCGGTCACCGGGATGGAGCTGAATTCCAGCGATTCGCCGCTGCTCAGGCGGTCGGCGGTGCGGTGCGGCATCACCAGCCACGCATAGCCGTCGTCGAGGGAGTAGACGCGGCCGCGGCCGTCGGCCTCGACGCACAGCGCGGTGTCCTCGTCCACGCCGATGCCGACGATGTCGTCCTGCCCCTTCTCCTGGGCGGCGCGGGCGACGAACACGATCAGCCTGCCCAGGCGCTCGCGCTTGGCGAAATGGGTGTCGGTGACCACGTTGGACAGATAGGGCATGGTCAGGAAGTCCTGGTCCATCGTGACCTTGCTGCCCATCGGGTCGCTCAGCGCGGCCGCCGAATTGACGCTGCCGCCGTCCAGCGCACCGTAGCTGTAGCCTCCCAGGATCGCCAGACCGGCACTGGTGCCGCCGATCGGCTTGCCCGCGGCGACGTGTTCGTTGAGGGCCTGGTTGAGTTCGGTGCCCTTCCAGAAGCGGATGTAGCGGGACTGGTCGCCACCGGCGATGAAGATGGCATCGGCGCCGCGCACCACCCGCAGCACGGCCGGGTCATCGGCGGCCTTGCGGTTGTCGAACACCAGGGTCTGCACCGAGGTGACGCCGCCGATGTCGTAGTACAGCTCGTTCTGCAGGTTGTCGTCGCCGGAGGCGCGCAGGATCACCACGCGGCCGTTGCCTGCGCGCTCGACCCACCACTGGAAGGCTTCGGGAACCCAGTCACCGCCCCCCATCAGCATCATCGCCGCCTGGGTCTGGCCCGGGCGCGCGGCATCCAGGTCGCCCACTTCGTAATAGCGGTAACCCGGATCGGACAGCCCCCTGCTCCCCGCGGCAACCGCGCCGCCCGCCACGCCAAGGGCCGCCAGCACCAGGGCCAACCGTCCGAATCGGGACACCATCCGCCTCATACCGCCCTCCAGGACATCATGTAATCGCTTCCATAGCGTAATGCCAGACTTTCCGGCAGTGGTCAAGCGTGTAAAAAAGGTGTTAGATGATCACGCCCCATTCACGTTTGCCCGGGGCTCCCGGCGCTTGCGCGGGCCGGCCAGACACTTTCCGGAACACTTTCAGCAGAGACCTGATTCATGCGCAAACACGCAATGGTGTGTTCGATCCAGTTGGCCCTGCTTGGCATGGCCGCCTCCGCAACGGCCTTGGCCCAGAGCACCGACAACGATCAAACCAAGCAACTGGATACCGTGCAGGTCACCGGTTCGCGCATCCCGCGCGCGCAGGTGGAAGGCCCCGCGCCGGTCACCGTGGTGACCGCCGAGCAGATCCAATCGGCCGGTTTCACCTCGGTCCCCGACGTCCTGCGCTCGCTCAGCCAGAACAGCGGCACCGTGCAGGGCCAGCAGAACACCACCGGCGCGCAGTCGACTCCCGGCGCACAGGCGGTCGACCTGCGCGGCCTGGGCCCCAACCACACCCTGGTGCTGATCAACGGCCGCCGCATCGCCGATTTCCCGCTGCCGCTCAACGGCAGGAGCAACTTCACCGACGTCGGCAACATCCCGCTGGGCATGATCGACCGCATCGAAGTCCTGACCGGCAGCGCATCGGCGGTCTACGGCTCGGACGCGATGGCCGGCGTGATCAACTTCATCCTCAAGAAGTCCACCGACGGCACCACCATCGACTACCGCTACGGCGACACCAGCCGCGGCGGTGGCGAATCGCACGACCTGACCCTGACGACCGGCTTCGAGCAGGGCAACTTCAGTGGCATCGTCGGCATGGAGCTGCTCAACAAGCGCCCGCTGTGGGGCACCCAGCGCAACGTGCAGGATTCCACCCTCGACGCCCCGACCGAACGCCGCCGCCTGCCGCGCCTGATCGCCCAGATCACCAACTGGGAAGACGACGTCAACATCGCGCCCGCCGATGGCTGCAAGGCGCTTTCGGGCCTGAACGACGGCACCACCCACCTGGCCGAGGACCGCTTCGGCGAGCCCTACTGCGGCAGTGAGCGCGCCATCGCGTACCGCACCATCCAGAACGAGCGCAAGGGCATCAACGCCTACGGCTCGTTCGAATACCGCTTCAACGACGAACTGTCCTGGTTCGCCGACATGCAGATGGGCCACCAGACGGTGCGCCTGCTGACCGGCAGCAACGGCAACGACGTCGTCAGCGACGTCATGGGCTGGGAATTCCACGACCCGGCATCGACCAACAACTACCGCAACAAGGTGTTCTACAACGCCGCCACCGACAGCCGCGAGATCTGGTCGCGGCAGTTCTCGCCGGAGGAGATCGGCGGGCTGCGCAACCGCATGAACACCACCACCCAGAAGACGCTGGCGGTGACCACCGGCCTCAAGGGCATCTTCGCCGACGCGTGGAACTGGGAAGCGGCCTGGAACCACTCGCAGTACAAGGCCGACGTGGAGATGCCGCGGATCAACGCCGACGCCGCCAACCGCTTCTTCCTGGGCGAGCGGCTGGGCTACACCGACAGCGGCTACGCGATCTACAACCCGGATCCGACGCGCCTATTCACCCCGCTGACGCCGGCCGAGTTCGCCTCCATCGCGGCCATGTCCACGTTCCGCCCGGTGGCCAAGAACGACAACGTCAGCTTCACCACCGACAACACCGCGCTGTTCTCGCTGCCGGCCGGCGACGTTGGCTTTGCCGGTGCGATCGAGTACGGCCGCCAGTCCTACCGCATCAACCCCGATCCGCTGGCCCTGACCGAGGATGCCTACACCGGTCCGCGCTACGGCGACGGCAGCGGCAGCCGCAACCATTGGAGCGCCGCGGGCGAACTGCGCATCCCGGTGCTGTCCACGCTGCAGGCCAGCCTGGCCGGCCGCTACGACCGCTACAGCTACGGCGGCAAGCACCCGGGCAAGTTCACCTACAGCGCGGGCCTGGAATGGCGCCCGCTCGACACCCTGCTGGTGCGCAGCTCCTATGGCACCGGCTTCCGCGCGCCGGACATGCACTACCTGTTCGCCGGCGACGACTACTACCGCACCCGCTACGCCACCGACTACTACCAGTGCCGCAGCGAGGAGCCGGGCTTCAGCGACGGTGACTGCTACGACGACGGCAGCTGGGACGTAAGCACCTTCGACGTCTACAAGGGCAACATCGAGCTGGGCGTGGAAACCAGCAAGTCGTTCTCGGCCGGCTTCGTCTGGTCGCCGCTGGACGGCCTCGACCTGGCGGTGGACTACTACCAGATCAAGGTCATGAACCAGGTCCAGGTGCAGGACCGCGAGCGCCTGCGCATCACCGAAGCCAACTGCCGCCTCGGCAAGACCGACACCGGCGTGGCCGTGGACGTCAACTCGCCGACCTGCCAGGACGCGCTTGCCCGCGTGATCCGCGATGCCGATGGCGACATCAGCAGCGTGCGCTTCGCGCCGATCAACATCGCCAAGGAGGAAACCTCCGGCATCGACGTCGCCGCCAGCTACCGGCTGCAGACCCGGGCCGGCGATTTCCGCGTCAACGGCAACTACACCTGGGTTAAGGACCACACCTTCCAGCGCTACCCGGGCGACGCGTCCGAGGACATGCTGCACTACAAGACCTTCAGCCCCGCGCTGCCGCGGGCCAAGGCGAACGTGGGCGTGAACTGGGACAAGGGGGCGTGGGGCGCCAGCCTGTTCGGCAACTATCTCGGCCGCGTTCCGAACTACGACGACGACGCCTGGATCCAGGCCACCTGGCGCTTCAACGCCGGTGCGCGCTACGACATCAGCGACCATCTGCGGGTGTCGCTGTCGGTCAACAACCTGTTCGACAAGATGCCGCCAAAGGACCCGACCTGGGCCAACTACCCGTACTACGACACCGCCTGGTTCGACAGCATGGGACGCAGCTACTTCGTGCAGGTCACCTGGAAGCTGGGCGGCAAGCCGCTGTAATACGCCTCCTTCCACGCAACAACGACAAGGCCCGCATCGCGGGTCTTGTCGTTTTCTGCGCCGGGACAACCGGCTCCGTCGATGTCGCGCGGGCACTGCCGGGTTCTCCACAGCGCATGTGCAGAAGCCAGGGAAAAGCCTGTGGAAAACCCCGGCGCGCGGTGGCGCTGCAGGGGCGGCGCGCACTCTGGCGTATTTTTGTCCAGGGCGGCAGGCGCCGTGGCAACGCCCACCGCGGGCCGCATATGCGAAGGCCCCGCATTGCGGGGCCTTCGTGCTCCGGGCGATGCGCCGCGGGTCAGACGTTGAAGCGGAAGTGCAGGACGTCGCCTTCCTTGACGATGTAGTCCTTGCCTTCCAGGCGCAGCCGGCCGGCTTCCTTGGCGCCCTGCTCGCCCTTGAGGTTGATGAAGTCGTCGTAGCCGATGGTCTCGGCACGGATGAAGCCGCGCTCGAAATCGGTATGGATCACGCCCGCGGCCTGCGGCGCGGTGGAACCGGCGCGCAGCTGCCAGGCGCGGACTTCCTTCACGCCCGCGGTGAAATAGGTCTGCAGGCCCAACAGCCTGTAGCCGGCGCGGATGACCCGGTTCAGGCCGGGCTCTTCCAGCCCCAGGTCCTTGAGGAACTCGTCGCGGTCGGCATCATCCAGCTGCGCCAGCTCTTCCTCGATCGCCGCGCACACCGGGACCACCTCGGCACCTTCGGCTTCGGCGCGGGCACGCACCGCATCCAGGTGCGGGTTGTTCTCGAAGCCGTCCTCGGCGACGTTGGCGATGTACATCAGCGGCTTGAGCGTGATCAGGAACATGTCGCGGACCAGCGCCTTCTCTTCCGCATCGAGCCCGGCCGAGCGCGCCGAGCGGCCCTGGTCGAGCACCGCGGCGAGCTTCTCGAGCACCGGCTTGCGCGCCAGCGCGTCCTTGTCGTTGGCCTTGGCCGCGCGGTTGGCGCGATCCAGCGCCTTCAGCACCGACTCCAGGTCGGCCAGCGCCAGCTCGGTATCGATGGTTTCGATGTCGGCGATCGGGTCGACCTTGTTGGCGACATGGATGACGTTGCCGTCCTCGAAGCAGCGCACGACATGGGCGATGGCATCGGTCTCGCGGATGTGCGCCAGGAACTTGTTGCCCAGGCCCTCGCCCTTGGACGCACCGGCGACCAGGCCGGCGATGTCCACGAACTCCATGGTGGTCGGTATCACCCGCTCCGGCTTGACGATGGCCGCCAGCGCCTCGAGCCGCGGATCCGGCACCGGCACGATGCCGGTGTTCGGCTCGATCGTGCAGAACGGGAAATTGGCCGCGGCGATGCCCGCCTTGGTCAGCGCATTGAACAGGGTCGACTTGCCGACGTTGGGCAGGCCGACGATGCCGCATTTGATACCCATGCAACAAACTCCAGGATTCGGGATTCCGGCCTGCGCTCTCCACGGACACCGTCGTCCGCGAAAGCGCAGGCCGCAATCACGGCTTGCCGGTGTGCAGGCGCTTCATCGCCTCGTTGAAGTCGCCGGCGACCGCCAGCGGCAGCACGTCGATGGCGTCGTCGATGGCACGCGCGATCAGTACGTCGTCGTCCCTGGACGGACGACCCAGCACCCACGGCACCACGCGGTCCTTGTGGCCGGGATGGCCGATGCCGATGCGCAGGCGGTGGAACCTGCCATGCCCGAGCAGGCGGATGGTGTCGCGCAGGCCATTCTGGCCACCGTGGCCGCCATCGAACTTCAGGCGCGCCGTGCCCGGCGGCAGGTCCAGCTCGTCGTGCGCGAGCAGGGTCTGTTCCGGTTCGATTTTCCAGAACCGCTGCGCGGCGGTCACCGACTTGCCGGACAGGTTCATGAAGGTGGCGGGCTTGAGCAGCCATACCGGCTGGCCGCCGATGTCGACCCTGGCCACTTCGCCGAACAGCTTGGCATCGAGCGCCCAGCGCGCGCCCGCCCGTTCGGCCAGGGCCTCAACGAAATGAAACCCGGCGTTGTGCCGGGTCCGGGCGTGTTCGGTTCCGGGATTGCCCAGACCGACGATCAAGCGCAAGCCAGTCATGCGTCCACCGTTGGCTGCGTCCGCCCGTTGCGGGCGGACGCAACCGGCCGATTACTCGGCGGCTTCCTCGGCAGCGCTCGGCGCCTTGGCGATGACCACGGCATCGTCGTGGTCCTTGCCCAGCTTCAGCGCCGGGATTTCCACGCCCGCCGGCAGCTTCAGCTGCGACAGGTAGATGATGTCGCCGGCGGTCAGGCTGGCCAGGTCGACTTCGATCGACTGCGGCAGGTCCTTCGGCAGGCAGGCGATGTGCACTTCCTTCAGTTCGTGGGTGACCAGCACGTCGGCGGTCTTGCCGGCCGGGGAGGTCTCCTCGTTGATGAAGTGCAGCGGCACGGTGGCGTTGAGGACTTCGTTCTCGTTCACGCGCTGGAAGTCCAGGTGCATGACCAGCTGCTTGTACGGGTGGCGCTGCATGTCGCGCAGCAGCACCTTGTAGATGCTGCCATCGAGGTTCAGGTCGATGATCGAGGAGTAGAACCACTCGTTCTGCTGGGCCAGCCAGATTTCGTTGTGGTTGAACTCGACCATCGCCGGCTCGCGGTCACCGCCATAGACGATGCCCGGCACCAGGCCGGCGTGACGCAGGCGGCGGCTCGCACCCTTGCCCTGCACGTCGCGACGGGCGACTTTGATTTCGTGGGACTTTGCCATTGTTGACTACTCTTGGTTGTTGCACCGCATGCGGTGCGTGATGAAGGCATCCCCGCGACCAGGGATGCCGCTGCCGGTCCCGGCACGGCGCCGGGAACCGGGATTCTTCAATCCACGTACATCGAGCTGACCGATTCGCCGAAGGCGATGCGGCGCATCGTCTCGGCCAGCATCTCGGCCACGCTGATCTGGCGGATCTTGGTGCAGACACGGGCCACGTCGGACAACGGGATGGTGTCGGTCACCACCAGCTCGTCGAGCTGGGAGTTGTTCAGGTTGTCCACCGCCGGGCCCGAGAGCACGGCGTGGGTGCAGTACGCGGCGACCTTGACCGCACCGCGCGCCTTCAGCGCGGCGGCGGCGGCGCACAGGGTGCCGGCGGTGTCGACGATGTCGTCGACCATCACGCAGGTCTTGCCCTCGACGTCACCGATGATGTTCATCACCGTGGCGACGTTGGCGCGCGGCCGGCGCTTGTCGATGATCGCCAGGTCGGCGTCGTCCAGGCGCTTGGCCACCGCACGGGCGCGCACCACGCCGCCCACGTCCGGGCTGACCACGATCAGGTTGTCGGTGCCGTAGGCGCGCCAGATGTCGGCCAGCAGCAGCGGCGAGGCGTACACGTTGTCCACGGGCATGTCGAAGAAGCCCTGGATCTGGTCGGCGTGCAGGTCGACCGTGAGGATCTGGTCGGTATGCACGGCCGAGAACATCTTGGCGGCAACCTTGGCGGTGATCGGCACGCGCGAGGAGCGCATGCGGCGATCCTGGCGGGCGTAGCCGAAGTACGGCACCACTGCGGTGACGGAGGCGGCGCTCGCGCGCTTGAGCGCGTCGATGATCACCAGCAGCTCCATCAGGTTCTCCGCGCTCGGCGCGCAGGTCGGCTGCACCACGAACACGTCCTGCTTGCGCACGTTCTCCTGGATCTCGACCTGCACTTCACCGTCGGAGAACTTGGAGACCAGGGCCTTGCCCGGCTGCACGCCCAGTTCCTTGCAGATGCTCTGCGCAAGGGGTTTGTTGGCATTGCCGGAAAAAACCAGCAGGTTCTGGGCGTCTTGCATGTGGGCTTTCTCGGGCGGCGGCGAAAGAGCGGAGCGGGGGAACATCCTGTGACGACAGCGTCCGGCATCCGCGGCCAGCGCTTTGCTTTCCCGCACTGGAACATGCGGGCTGCCACGGGAAAACCCGGGCAGTGGCAGGGGCGGTAGGATTCGAACCTACGAATGCCAGGATCAAAACCTGGTGCCTTGGGCCTCTTGGCGACGCCCCTGCATCAATCCTTCACTGCTTTGCTTCCAGTGCATCGAGCAATGGCGAGCGCGCTGCGCCCGCAACCACCCATGCCCGCAGCTGGCCCGGCAATTCCGCCATGGCGTGCTCGGCGGCAGCGCGCGTGGCGAATTCGACGAAACAACCGCTTCCCGACCCCGTGAGCCGTGCCCGGCCGACGCGCGAAAGCGCCTGGAACACCGCTTCGACGGCGGGTTCCCGGCATCGCAGCACCGGCTCGAACGCATTCCCGAGGACGGTCCCGGAAGCGAAGCCCGCTATTTTCGCGGGCGCGGCATCCCGCGTCAAATCCGGTGAACGGAACAGGTCGGCGGTGGGCACGTGCACGCCCGGGTCGACCAGCAGATACCAGGCCGGCGGCAGCTCCAGCGGCTGCAGCCGCTCGCCGACGCCTTCGGCCCAGGCATTGCGCCCACGCACGAACACCGGCACGTCCGCGCCCAGGCCCAGGCCCAGCGCCGCCAGCGCCTCCTCGCCCAGGCCGGTGCCCCACAGCGCGTTGAGCGCGACCAGCACGGTCGCCGCGTCGGACGAGCCACCGCCGAAGCCGCCACCGGCCGGGATATGCTTTTCGACGCGGATATCCACACCTTGCGCGCAATTGGTCGCACTTTTAAGGGAAATTGCAGCACGCACCACCAGATCATCGGCCTCGGCAACGCCGGGAACGGAGTGTCCCTCGCGGCGGACCTGGCCGTCGCCGCGCAGGCGCAGGCCGATGCGATCCCCCCAGTCCAGCAGGCGGAACACGGTCTGCAGTTCGTGGTAGCCATCCGGCCGCCGGCCGGTGATCCGCAGGAACAGGTTCAGCTTGGCCGGCGCCGGCCAGTACGACCAGCCGGCCGCGTCCACGACGGTGTTCATTGCCCGCCCATGCTCCATTCATCGACGATCAGCCGCACCTTGGCGTCGCCGTTGACCGCCTCGATGCGACGCGGCAGGGCAGGCCGCTGGGCGTCCTGCGGGTACCAGTCCAGATAATCGATCCGCCAGCCGTCCTGTTCCAGAACCCGCGGCAGCCCGGCGATGTCGTAGCCCTGGTAGGCCGGCGCGACCGCGTCCGCGGCGCGCATGCCGCGCACCCAGGCGGCCAGCTGCGCCACCGGAATGTCCCAGCCGGTGGCCTGCAGCAGCAGCTCCCCGGCATCGGCGCCGCTGCGCGGACCGCCCTCCAGCCCGTCAAGCCGCACCACCTGCCCGGCACCGCCGCTCAACTGCCAGCTCTGCCGCGTCACCGGCGCGGCCAGGCTGACCTGGTAGGCATCGCCGCGCTGCTGCCAGTCGATGCGCCCATTGCCGCCGTTGCGCCCCTTGCTGATCGCGACCCGACCCTGGAACGACCATGCCGGCACGGATTCGAGCACGGCCAGCCGCGCCGTTTCGACGGCCGGCTCGGCGGTCGAATGCACCGGCGTGGACGGCGACGCCTGACGCGTCGCCAGGGATCCGCACCCCGCCAGCACACCGGCCAGCAACAGCACCGCCATGCACCGCCACAGCATTTCCGTCATACGCCAAGCGCCTCGATCGCACGCTGCAGCGCGCGGTTGTCCGGTTCCAGTTTGCGCGCCTCGTCGAAGAAGCGGCGCGCCTCGTCCTTCTGGCCGAGCATCCACAGCACCTCGCCGACATGCGCGGCGATCTCCGGGTCCTTGTTCAGGCTCCACGCCCGCCGCAGTTGCACCAGCGCCTCCTGGGTGCGCCCCAGCCGGTACAGGACCCAGCCATAACTGTCGACGATGGCCGCGTTGTCAGGCTCGGCCACGCGCGCGCGGTCGATCAGCTCCAGCGCCTCCTGGTAGCGGGTGGTACGGTCGGCCAGGGTGTAGCCCAGCGCATTGAGCGCGGCCACGTTCTCCGGCTCGGCCACCAGGATCTTGCGCAGGTCGGCCTCGGCGCGCGGGATGTCGTCGCGCCGCTCCCAGGCCAGCGCACGCGCATACAACAGTGCGCCGTCGTCCGGATAGGCCGCCAGGCCGCGGGTGAGGATGCCGACCTCGGCATCGTTGCGCGCGTCGCGCTGCTGCAGCTCGGCTTCCAGCAGATAGGCATCGCGGCGCACGTCGTCGTCCACCGAGGCATCGGCCTGGATCGCATGGACCTCCTCGGCCGCCTGCGCCTTTTCACCCAGTTCGTGCAGCGCGTTGACCGCGCGCAGCCGCGCCTCGCTGCGCTGCGGGCCGCCGGGTACGCCGTGGTACCAGTCCACCGCTTCGCGGTAGCGCTTGAGGTATTCGGCGATCCGGCCCAGCAGCAGGCGCTGGTCCGGATCGGGCTTGCCGGCCCGGGCCGAGATGTCCTGGTACAGCGCCAGCAGCCCGGCGTCGTCCTTCTGCTTGGCCAGCAGCGAGGCGCGCATGCCCCAGGTCTGCACGTCCTGGGTGCCGACCGCGAGCATGCGCTCGGCCGCGCCGGGCTCACCGAAGGCGTCGTAGGCGAAGGCCAGCGCGTTGCGCAGTTCCTCGTCGCCGGCAGCCCTGGGCTCGATGCCCTTCAACAGGGCCAGCGCCTCGTCCTTCCTGCCGGCCTGGTTGAGCTGCGAGGCATGCAGCAGGGCCACCCGCGGTTCGTCGGGGAAGCGCCTGACCACCTCGCCGACCATGCGCCGCGCCAGCTCAGGGCGCTCCATCCGCAACGCCAGGCGGCCGAACTCCTGCCAGGCCTCCAGGTCGTTGGGAATCGCGTTGGCATCGACCAGTTCGTCCAGCACCTTCGCCGGCACCGCCGGATCGCGGCCGCCGGTGGCCAGCGCCAGTACCGCGTAGCGCCAGGCCTGCGGCTCGCGCGAGCGCAATACCGCCAGCAGTTCCCTGCGGGCCAGCCGGGCATCCCCCTGGCGCAGCGCCAGCGAGGCGCGGGTGCCGCGCACCGCCAGCGAGCCGGGCGCACGCTGCGCCCACAGTGCCAGCGCCTCGGCGGCGCGGGCCTCGTCGTCGGCGAGCATGGCGATGCGGGTGGCGCGCTCGGCCAGGCCGACGTCGCCGGCGTCTTCACGCGCGGCCTGCAGGTACCAGCGCGCCGCGTCGGCCAGCTTGCCCGCCTGCAGGGAAAACTCCCCCGCCAGCACCGGCGTCAGCGACGCGGCCTGGCCGGTGTCCGTCGGCGGCGGGGCCGCCAGCAGGGGGGCCGACGACAGGAGCAGCAGCGCAACGCTGCCTATACGGGTGAGCCGGGTTGGTCTGGAAATGGGCATCTGCGGCAATCGGGCCGTAAAATGGCGGCCATCAACAGCCAGCAGCTTATCGCAAGCAACTGAACAGAATGACCCTGTGGGTGCTCGGACTGAACCATCAGACCGCGCCGGTGGAACTGCGCGAACGCGCGGCCTTCGGCGGCGATGCGCTGTCGCGCGCGATGGACTCGCTGCGGCAGTCGCCGCAGCTGGCCGAAGCCGTGCTGCTGTCCACCTGCAACCGCACCGAACTGTATGCTGTGGCCGAGGACGGCCAGCACCTGTCGCGCTGGCTGGAAAGCCACGCCGGCGACCTGCAGGGCTATCTGTACGAGCACCGCGACGACGCCGCGGTGCGCCACCTGTTCCGCGTTGCCACCGGGCTGGACTCGATGGTGCTGGGCGAGCCGCAGATCCTGGGCCAGGTCAAGGACGCCTGGGCGCTGGCGCGCGACAACGGCGCCATCGGCCAGCACCTGGACCGGCTGTTCCAGCAGACGTTCTCGGTGGCCAAGCGCGCCCGTACCGATACCCGCGTCGGCGCCAACCCGATTTCGGTGGCCTCGACCGCGGTGCGGCTGGCGCAGGATTCGTTCGCGCGGCTGGAAGACTCGGCCGTGCTGCTGGTCGGTGCCGGCGAGACCATCGAACTGGCCGCCAAACACCTGGGCGAGTCCCGGGTGAAGCGGCTGCTGATCGCCAACCGCACCCTCGCCCACGCGCAGGACCTGGCCAGCCGCCACGGTGGCGTGGCGCTGCCGCTGACCGAACTGGAACGCCACCTGGCCGAGGCCGACGTGGTGTTTTCGGCCACCGCCGCGCGCGAACCGGTGATCCTGCAGCGGCAGGTCGCCGCCGCGCTGCGCGCGCGCCGGCACAAGCCGATGCTGCTGTTCGACCTGGCGGTGCCGCGCGACATCGAGCCCGGCGTGGGCGAACTGGCCGACGCCTACCTGTACACGGTGGACGACATGGAGCGCGCCGTCGAGGAAAACCGCCGCAGCCGCCGCGAAGCCGCCGCCGAAGCCGAGGCCATCATCGACCTGCAGGTCTCGCGCTACATGGAGAACCTGCGCGCCACCCACCTGCAGGCGCCGCTCAAGCAGCTGCGCGCGTTCGGCGAGGCCACCCGCGCCGAACTGCTGGACAAGGCGCGGCAGCAGCTGGCCCACGGCAAGTCCGCCGACGAGGTGCTCGAGCAGCTCGCCCACGGCCTGACCAACCGCCTGCTGCATCCCCCTAGCGCCGCGCTGCGGCAGGCCGCGCTGGAAGGCGACGCCGACCTGACCCGCGCCGCCCAGCGCCTGTTCCCGGCCGCGCCCGGGTATCGACACCCCGTTGCGAGGACCGATGACGCCGACCCTGCGCCGTAAGCTGCTGGCCCTGGCCGAGCGCCGCGAAGAACTGGAACGCCTGCTTGCCGACCCGGACGTGGTCGCCGACAACACGCGCTTCCGCGATTTTTCCCGCGAGTTCGCCCAGCTCGAGCCGGTCGCCAGCGCACTGGCCGCCGAAACCCGCGCCCGCGAGGATCTCGCCGCGGCCGAGGCGATGCGCGCCGATCCCGAACTGCGCGAGCTGGCCGACGAGGAGATCGCCGCGGCGCAGGCGCGCCTGCAGGCGCTGGACGAGGAGCTGGCGCTGCTGCTGGTGCCCAGGGACCCGCGCGACGAGGGCAACCTGTTCCTGGAAGTGCGCGCCGGCACCGGCGGCGACGAGGCGGCGATCTTCGCCGGCGACCTGTTCCGGATGTACGCCCGCTATGCCGAACGCCAGGGCTGGAAGGTCGAGATCGAATCGGACAACCCCGGCGAACATGGCGGCTACAAGGAGGTCGTGGCGCGCGTGGTCGGCCGCGGCGCGTATTCCAGGCTGAAATTCGAGTCGGGCACCCATCGCGTGCAGCGCGTGCCGGCCACCGAGTCGCAGGGCCGCATCCACACCTCGGCCGCCACCGTGGCGATCATTCCCGAGGCCGACGACGTCGAGGACATCGCCATCAACCCGGCGGACCTGAAGGTGGACACGTTCCGCTCTTCCGGCGCCGGCGGCCAGCACGTCAACAAGACCGAATCGGCCATCCGCATCACCCACGTGCCCACCGGGGTGGTGGTCGAGTGCCAGACCGAGCGCAGCCAGCACGCCAACCGCGACAAGGCGATGAAGCGGCTCAAGGCGCAGCTGCTCGACGCCGAACGCAGCCGCCAGGCGGCCGCGCAGGCCGAGTCGCGGCGCCTGCAGGTCGGCAGCGGCGACCGCAGCCAGCGCATCCGCACCTACAACTTCCCGCAAGGCCGGATCACCGACCACCGGGTCGAGGGCCTGACCCTGTACGACCTGCCGAACGTGATCGAAGGCGACCTGGACGCCCTGGTCGGCCGCCTGCTGCACGAGCACCAGGTGGATGAACTGGCGCGCCTGTCCGAAGGCACCTGAGCCGCGCGCGTCGTCGCCGCGGGCCCGGCATCGCGGCAAATGCACGGCAACGCCCGCACAATCGGCACATCGCAAGAGGGTCCAGCCAGCGCATGAATGTCCCGTACGACGAACGCCAGCACCTGCGCACCGCGGTGCAGCGCCAGCCCGCCGACTTCATCGCCTGGGTGATGCTGGCCGACGCCGAGCTGGGCGCAGGCGACCTGGATGCCGGCGAACGGGCCGCGCTGCGGGCGCTGCAACTGCGCCGCGACCACCCTGAAGCACTGGCGCGGCTGGGACGTGCGCGCTGGATGCAGGGCCGCCACGAGGAGGCCGCCAACCTGCTGCGCCACGCCTCGCGACAGGTCCCCCGGCACCCCGGCATCGCGCTGTGGCTGGGCCATGCGCTGGAGGATGCCGGCCAGCCCGAGGCCGCCGCCGATGCCTATCGCCGTGCGCATGCGCTGCTTCCGGACGAAGCCTATGTGGCCGCGCAACGCCTGAACTGGCAACGACGGCTGTGCGACTGGCGCGGGCTGGAGGCGTTGTCGCAGCAGGTCCGCGGCGCGGTGGCGCAGGGCAACCCGGCGGTGGAGCCGTTCGCCTTCCTCAGCGAGGACGCCAGCGCCGCCGAGCAACTGGCCTGCGCCCGCCAGCGCGCGCAGGTGATCGCCGCCTCGACCCCGCGGCTGCCGCCGCCGGGGCCGCGTCGGCAAGGGCCGCTGCGGGTCGGCTTCCTGTCCAACGGGTTCGGCGCCCATCCCACCGGGCTGCTGACGGTGGCGCTGTTCGAGCAGCTGCGCGCCAACGCCGGGCTGCAGGTGCATCTGTTCGCACTCAACGGCGACGACGGCAGCCGCATCCGCCAGCGCCTGCAGACCGCGGCGCATGCGCTGCACGCGGTGGCGGGAATGCCGCACGCGGCCATCGCCCGGCGCATCCGCGAAACCGGCATCGACATCCTGTTCGACCTGCGCGGCTGGGGCGGTGGCGGCACCCCCGAGGTGCTGGCGATGCGGCCGGCACCGCTGCAGGTCAACTGGCTGGCCTACCCCGGCACGTCGGGCGCGCCATGGATCGACTACGTGCTGGCCGATGCATTCGTGTTGCCGCCGGCGCTGGAACCGGCATTCAGCGAGACCGTGCTGCGGCTACCACGCGCGTTCCAGCCCTCGGACAACACCCGCGTGGTCGAGGCGCCACCGGCGCGCGGCGAATGCGGCCTGCCCGGGTGCGACGGAAACGGCGGCGGCGTGGTGTTCTGCTGCTTCAACAACAGCTACAAGCTCAACCCGCGCAGCGTCGCGCGCATGCTCGAGGTGCTGCGTGGCGTGCCTGGCAGCGTGCTGTGGCTGCTGTCCGGGCCGGGCCTGGCCGACGAGCGCCTGCGCGAGGTCGCGCGTTCGCAGGGCATCGATCCGTCGCGCCTGGTGTTCATGCCCAAGCTGCCGCACCCGCAGTACCTGGCGCGCTACCGGCATGCCGACCTGTTCCTCGACACCCATCCCTACAACGCCCACACCACCGCCTCGGATGCGCTGTGGGCCGGTTGCCCGGTGCTGACCACGCCCGGCCGCAGCTTCGCCGCGCGCGTGGCCGGCAGCCTCAACCACCACCTCGGGCTGGACGAGATGAACGTCGCCGACGATGCGGCCTTCATCGCCACCGCGGTCCGGCTCGGCAACGACCCGGCCGCACGGGCCGCGCTGCGGGCGCGGCTGGCCAGCGCCCGCGACACGGCGGGCGTGTTCGACATGGCCGGCTTCGCCCGGGACTTCGCCGCCCTGGTGCAGGACCTGGCAGGCCGCCAGGCGCACGCCGGCCAGAATTAGCGCAGGCGCGTGACCCGTCGCCGGTAGTCGCCCACGTTGTCGCCGTCGATGCGGCGCTGCTGGGTGCCCTTCACCTCGCCGACCTTGCGGTCCGAGCCGGTCACCGGCTTGGCCACGATCTCGGTCTCGTGCTCGAAGCCATGCGACTTGTCGGTATTGCGGTAGTACCGGTACAGCGCCCAATACAGCGCTGCCGCGCCGGCCGGGCCCGCGGCCAGCAACCAGAGTCCACTGTCTTCGCTCATGAGGCAGCCACCAGGAATGCGATTGCGAGGGCTTCGATGACCGTGCCGGCGGTGAGCGCGGCCAGCAGCAGTTTCCACTGCTGCACCGGCACGCTGCCCATGGTCTCGCCGGTGCGGCCGTTGACCGCGATGTAGTGCAGCATGCCGCCGTTGCTGCCGGGCTGGTGGTAGGAGTACAGCCACACCGGCAGGTACATCGACACCCAGCGGGTGCCGTGGACTTCCAGCTGCTCCTGCTCCCAGCGCACACCGCGGTCGTAGCGCGATACCGAGCGATGCACCTGCGAGCGGGCGATCGACAGCAGCTGGTCCTCCAGCCGCGGGCGCAGCTTCTCGACGTCGAGATCGCGCTTTTCCGAGGTGTAGCCGGCCAGGTAGGAGGCATTCCACTTCAGCGCGTTCTTGGTGTCGAACGGCAGGATGGCGTTGATGATGTTGTTGGTGTTGGCGCGGGTATCGAGGTTGCCGCGCCCGGCCGACGACTCCAGCGGCAGGTCGTCGACGGTGAACTCCACCTGCCGCTCCACCTGGTACACGTCGGCGTCGTAGTAGGTCTGCCGGTTCTTTTCGTTGCCGCGGGTGTATTCGCGGGTCTTGATCTCGCCCCTGCCGGCCACCGCCGCGCTGGCATTGCCGTCGACGATCATGTACGGCAGGTAGACGCCGACCACGTTCTCCGGGGTGAACTGCTCCTTGAACGCCTTGAGCGCGAACAGGCGGCGCTTGTCCACGAACTGGCGGATGCGCGCGACCGCGTCGTCCTTCCTTATGCGGAACGGCAGCACCGCGTCGGGCACCGCGCCGTTGGCGACCTGCTCGTTGACCCCGAACACATGCCGGCACCAGTGGCAGCGCGCGGTCATGGTGCTTTCGGTGTTGACCGTGACCTCGGCGCCGCAGCCGCTGCACTTGAAGCTCATCAGGCTGGAGGTATCGGCATCGATGTCGCGCGCGCCGGAGGCGATGACCGTGCCGCGCAGCTGGTCGATGGCCTCGCCCAGCCCGAACGCCTCTTCCACCCGCGCGCCATGCCATTCGTGGCGGCAGTACAGGCACACCAGCACGTCGCTGCCGGCCCGCGGGCGGATGTCGGTGGCACCGCATTTCGGGCAGCGGTTGAGGCCGTCCTTCAGCTCGGTGGCCGAGGTGTCGAGGGCGACCGGGTCGGGCGCCTGGATCTCGTCGCGGATGGCCTCGGGCAGATCGGCGGTCTCCAGCGGGAAACTACCGGGCAGGGGCGGGACATCGCGCGGCGAACCCGGCCCGTCCAGCACCGCCGCGGGCACGGGCGGCGGCGGTGGGGCGGATCCGGGCAGTGGCGGCGGGCCGTTTCGGGGATCGGACATGGAGGTCGTGCGTCCCGCTGGTTACAGGCCCAGCGCCTTGGCTTTCAGCGCGTCGTAGTCGGCCTGGGTGATCAGCCCCAGGTCCAGCATTTCCTTGGCCTTCTTCAGCTTGGCCACCGGGTCGTCCGCGGCCGCCGCCACCGGCTGCTGCATGCCGCCGACGCCGAACATGCCCGAGGCCATGCCCACGCCGACCAGGCCGGCCGCACCGCCGTTCTCGCCGGCGGACTGGATGCCCTGGGCGACACTGGCCTGCAGGTTGGAATTGCCGCGCGCGCCGGACAGCGCGTCGGCGCGCTGCACGGTCTTGAGCAGTTCGCGGGTGTTGGCGTCGTACTCGATCGAGACGATGGCGGTCTTGACGATGGCCAGGCCGCGATCGGACTTCCACTGGTAGGCCTGCTCGACCGCATCGGACAGGCTCCTGGCGAAGCCGACCGAATCCTGCTGGATCCTGGTGATGCGGTTGCCCTTGGCCGGGTCGTTCGTGTACAGGCTGAACGCCGGGGCGAGCGAGCCGACCACTTCATTGAACAGCTGGCTGGCGGCGGCGTTGTCCAGGTCGGTGAAATCGAACACCTGGCCGGGGCGCAGGTAACTGGCCGGCACGAAGTTCTTCACGAACAGGATCGGGTCGACGATCTTCAGCGTGTACGTGCCGCGCGTGACCGCGCCGACCTGGGTGTTGAGGAAACCGTCGTCCCAGTAGATCTCGGACTGGGTGCCGAAGCGGTTGTCCGGCAGCTCCTTGAGCGAGACGAAGAACGCCGCCTGCTGCGCGCCCGGCTGGCCGCCGAACTTGAAGCGCTCCCAGCTCTGCCGGATGAAGGTGCTGACCAGGCCGTCGCCGGCGAAGATCGACTGCGAGTTCGGATCGTCCGAACGCCACTCGTAGCCACCCGGCTCGGCGACGAAACCGGTGATGGCGCCGTCCTGGAACAACAGCAGGCCGTAGCCCTCGGGCACGACGATCTTCGAGCCGTTGCTGATGATGTTGGACGAGGCGCTGGTGTTGGACCCGCGGCCGGCGTTGGTCCCGCGCGGTACCGCGGCGAACAGCGCCGCCGTGGCCGGCAGGCCGTCCGGCACCGTGAAGAAGTCCTTCCACTGGTCGGCGAGCACGCCGCCGATCGCACCCTTTGCTGCCTGGACAAGCCCCATCGCACCGCTCCTGATCCATTGCCGGGCACCGCGCCCGACGCTCAGGCAAAACTACATGAAAACCGCAGCCCGGGTAAAAGCCAGGCTGCGGCCGGGAAGGCGCCGGGCACTGCGCCGGCGGTCCGGCAACCCGCCGCTGCGGCGACGGCGCCGCGCGTGGCTGGTTCCCGGCTCCCCGGCTGCGCTAGGCTCGCGCTTCCGGACAGGGAAACCGCCATGGACAAGCTCAAGCGCAAACAGTACGAGCAGTTGCTGGAGCCCATGCAACTGGAACTGACCGCGATGGCGCGCTGGGTCCAGCACTCGGGCCAGCGCCTGCTGGTGCTGTTCGAGGGCCGCGATACGGCCGGCAAGGGCGGCGCCATCCAGGACATCGCCCGCCACCTGAATCCCCGCCAGTGCCGCGTCGTCGCCCTGCCCAAGCCGACCGACCGCGAGTGCACGCAGTGGTACTTCCAGCGCCATGTCGCGCACCTGCCGGCAGCCGGCGAGATCGTGCTGATGGACCGCAGCTGGTACAACCGCGCCGGCGTGGAAAAGGTGATGGGGTTCTGCACCGACGCCCAGTACCACGCGTTCCTGGCCCAGGCGCCGGTGTTCGAGCGGCTGCTGGTGGATGACGGCATCCTGCTGTTCAAGTACTGGCTGTGCGTGGACCAGGAGCAGCAGGAAAAGCGCTTCGCCGAGCGCCGCCAGAATCCGCTCAAGGGCTGGAAGCTGTCGCCGGTCGACCTCAGGTCACGCGTGGAATACGCCGCTTACACCCATGCGCGCGAGGCCATGCTGGAGGCGACCCACAGCCACCATGCACCGTGGACGCTGGTGGATTTCAACGACCAGAAGCGCGGCCGCCTGACCCTGATCCGCGACCTGCTCGACCGCCTGCCGGAAACTCGCCTGGACGAGGCGCTGATCGACCTGCCGCCCTTGCCGGACGCGCCGAAGAAGGAAAAGTACGGCATGGTGAAGCCACTGCCGCCGTTCGCACCCGACTGAGCGCCACCCCGCGCGGAGCGGCGCCCTTGCCGATGGCCCCTCGCCAATGGACCGGGGCGGGCGCCGCCGCGATCAGCCCACCTTGCCGCCGGCCGCGACGATGGCCTGCTCGATCTTGCCGGCATCGACCGGGCCGAGGAACTGGTGGGCGACCTTGCCATCGGGCCCGATCAGGTAGGTCATCGGCAGGCCGCGCGGGGTGGCGAAGTCCTTCGGCGGGTCGTACGGGTCGAGGATGACGATCGGATAGGCCACGGGATGCTTTTCCAGGAAGGCACGCATGTCGTCCGGCTCGATGTCCTCGTAGGCCAGGCCGACCACCTCGACGTTGTCGCGCATGGCGTGCAGTGCCGACAGTTCCGGCATTTCCTGCAGGCATGGCCCGCACCAGGTCGCCCAGAAATTGACCACCACCCATTTCCCGCGATGGCCGGCCAGGTCGTAGTCCTCCCCGGCCACGGTCCTGGCCTGCAGCTGCGGCATGGCCGCGGTCTCCGCCACCACGCCCGGGTTGGCGCCGGCGGCAGGCGCCTCGGCCGGATTCGACGCAGGCACGGCCGCGGGCGGGGTCCCGGCCACGGTGGCGGGCGCGTCGGCATCGGGCGCGCTGCAGCCGGCCAGTGCCAGCACCAGCAGCGCGAAGGGCAGCAATCGGGGGGTCATCGTTCGTCTCCGGTAATGGCATAGATGTCGCCTACGCGGCGCTTGAGCAGCTCGCGCAGCGGCACGCGCAGTTCGTCCAGCGCGCGGCAGGCCGCCTGGCCCAGCGCGTCCTCGCGGAACGGCAGGTATTCCTCGGCGATCGGAATACGCAGCTGCGAGCTCTCGTACAGCTCGCGCAGGGTGATGCTGTCCAGGTCGCGCGCCAGCAGCCACTGCCCGCGTTCATCGCGCCGCAGCAGGTTGATCGCCTCCATCTGGCACAGCAGTTCCTGCAGCAGCGAATCGGTGAGCATCGGCTCCAGCGCCAGCAGTTCTTCTTCGTCCAGCCCGCGCCCCTGTTCGCGCGCCTCGCGGAAGCGACCGAGCAGGCGCAGCAGGCCATACAGCTCGCAGCCCTGCGGCAGCCGCAGCGCGACCGGCTGGTAGCGGAACGCGGCGATCGACGACGCCAGCGAGGCGCCGAGCAGCACCGACACCCATCCCAGGTAGATCCACAGCAGCAGGATCGGCACGAAGGCCACCGTGCCGTACAGCTTCTGGTAGGACTGGAAGCTGCCCAGGTACAGGCCCATGCCCCACTTGACCAGCTCCAGCATCACCACCGCCAGCAGGGCGCCGGGAATGGCGTGGCGCCACTTCACGGCGTGGTGCGGCACCACCCGGTAGACCAGCATCACGCAGGCGAATTCGATCAGCACCGGCGCCAGGCGCAGTGCCAGGTCGGCCAGCCAGCGGCCCTCGACGGTACCGAACAGGGGCAGCGCGAACACCTTGGCCGACACCGCCAGCGAAGCGGCGGCCAGCATCGCGCCCAGGGTCAGCACGGTCCAGTACACCAGGAAACGGGTCAGCCGCGGCCGCGCCGAGGCCACCCGCCAGATGCGGTTGAAAATCTGTTCGATGCTGTTGAGGGTGATCAGCAGCGACGCCACCAGCGCGATGAAGCCGGCCGCGGTGAGCTGGCCGACGCTGGCCGAGAACTGCCGCAGGTAGCCTTCCGCCGCGCGCGCGGCCGAGGGCACGAAGTTGGAGAACACGTAGTCGCTGAGCGCCTCGCTCCAGCGGTCGAACATCGGGAACGCCGACAGCACCCCGAACACCACGATCGCCAGCGGCACCAGCGCGAACACGGTGGTGTAGGCCAGCGCGCCCGCCGCCTCGAACAGGCGGTCGTCGAGGAAACGGTGCCACAGGAAACGGGCGAAACTGGCCCGGCGCCCGCTGTCACGGACCCGTTCCATCCATAGATTGAGCGAATCCAGGGGTTCCATCCGGCAAGGGTACCCGATGCAAAGCGCGGCCCGCATCGCCGATACTGCCGCCTCCCGTGTGATGAGTGGATGGTGCGATGGCGGAAATCCTGGTGCTGTACTACAGCCGCGGCGGCTCGGTGGCGCGGTTGGCGCGGCAGATCGCCCGCGGCATCGGCGAGGTGCCGGGCATGAGCGCGCGCCTGCGCACGGTGCCACCGGTCGCCGCGGTCACCCAGACCAGCGCCCCGCCGGTGCCCGAGGATGGCGCGCCCTATGTCGAGGTCGCCGACCTGGAGCAGTGCGACGGCATCGTGCTCGGCAGCCCGACCCGCTTCGGCAACATGGCCGCCCCGGTCAAGCATTTCCTCGACGGGCTCGGCGCGCAGTGGGTCAACGGCACCCTGTCCGGCAAGCCGGCGGCGGTGTTCACCTCCACCGCGTCGATGCATGGCGGGCAGGAATCGACCCTGCTGTCGATGCAGTTGCCGCTGCTGCACCACGGCTGCCTGATCGTCGGCATCCCGTTCACCGAACCGGCGCTGAGCCACACCACCGGCGGCGGCACGCCCTATGGCGCCAGCCACGTGGCCGGCGCCCAGGACGACCCCCAGCCCAGCGACGACGAAGCGCACCTGGCGCGCGTGCTGGGCCGGCGCGTGGCCGACATCGCGCGGAGGCTGGCGCGATGAGCACGGCGACGCGACGGCACCCGACCCTGCTGCTGGCGCTGATCGCGCTGGCCGCGCTCTACACCTGGTGGTTCCTGCACGACAAGCACTGGCTGGCCACGCAGCTGGTGTTCACCGGGCCGCCGCTGCTGCTGGCCATCGCCCTGCGCCTGGGCTGGCGGCTGGCGCCGTTCTGGTCGGGCGTATGCGCGCTGGGCTGGTTCAGCCATGGCGTGATGAGCGCCTGGAGCCACCCGGAAACCGCGCTGCTGGCCTGGGTGGAGATCGCGCTGGCGCTGCTGGTGATCGCCCTGGCGAGCCTGCCGGGCCTGCGCGCGCGCTTCGGCAGGAAGTCAAAGTAACCGCTGGCGCTGCCCGGCGCATGCGCGGCACAGCCCGCGCCTGCACCGCCGCGCACCGCCGTTTATCATTGCATCATCACCGTTTGGACCCAGCGCCATGATGGAAGAGCTCCTGATCGTCACCACCGGTGGCACGATCGACAAGATCTATTTCGACGACAAGTCCGACTACCAGATCGGCGACCCGCAGATCGGCATGATCCTGCGCGAACTGGGCGTGACCTTCCGCTTCAACGTGATCCCGATCCTGCGCAAGGATTCGCTGCACATCACCGACGAGGACCGAGAACTGATCCGCGCCACGATCGCCGCGCAGCCCACCCGCCACGTGCTGGTCACCCACGGCACCGATTCCATGGTGGCCACCGGCAAGGTACTCAAGACCATCCCCGGCAAGACCATCGTGATGACCGGCGCGCTCAGCCCGGCACGCTTCCGCGGCTCGGACGCCGAGTTCAACATCGGCTGCGCGATCGGCGCGGTGCAGTCGCTGCCCGAGGGCGTCTACATCGCCATGAACGGCCGCGTGTGGAATCCGGACAAGGTGCGCAAGAACGTCGAGGCCAACCGCTTCGAGTCGCTCTGAGGTGGCCCGCGGCACCCGCGCCACCGCCGCCCTGGACAAGGCCGGGGTCGGCCACGGGCTGCATGCCTACGACTACGCCGCCGAGGTGGACAGCAAGGGCATGGCCGCCGCGCAGGCGCTGGGCATCGACCCGGCACGGGTGTTCAAGACGCTGATGGCATGGGTGGACAAGCAGCCGGTGGTCGCGGTGATCCCGTGCGACCAGCGGCTGTCGCTGAAGAAGCTTGCCGCCGCCTGCGACGGCAAGCATGCGCAGATGATGGAAATCGCCGAGGCCGAGCGCCGCAGCGGCTACAGGGTCGGGGGCATCAGCCCGTTCGCGCAGCAGCGCCCGGCCAGCGTGCTGTTCGCCAGCGCGGCGCGGCAGCACGCACGCATCTGGATCAACGCCGGCCAGCGCGGCCTGCTGCTGGACATCGCCCCGGCCGACGCGCTGGGATTCCTGCAGGCGCGCTGCGCCGACCTGTGCGAGTAACCCTGCGCCGCGCGGGCGCCCCCACGGCGCCGACCGCGGCGTCACGGGTGCCGCATCGCGCGCGCCCATGGTGCCCCGCAAACGCAGAAGCCCCGCCGGAGCGGGGCTTCGTTGCGACCCACAGGCCAGGGGTCAGGCGTCCAGCCGCACCAGCCAGCCGTGGCGGTCCGGCAGGCGACCGTACTGGATGTCGGTCAGCTCCTTGCGCAGCGACATGGTGACCTCGCCGGCCGGCGCGTCCAGTTTGCCGACCGTGAAGCCTTCGCCCTTGAGTTGGCCGATCGGGGTGATGACCGCGGCGGTACCGCAGGCGAACACCTCGGTGATATCGCCCGACGCCACGCCCTGCTTCCACTCGTCGATGGACACCTTGCGCTCCTCCACGGTCATGCCACGGTCGCGCGCCAGCTGCAGGATCGATTCGCGGGTGATGCCTTCCAGGATCGAGCCCGACAGCGCCGGGGTGACCAGGGTGTTGCGCTTGCCGTAGACCAGGAACACGTTCATGCCGCCCAGTTCCTCCAGGTACTTGCCCTCGACCGGGTCGAGGAACAGCACCTGCGAGCAGCCCTGCGCCTGCGCCTGCTGCTGCGGCAGCAGCGACGCGGCATAGTTGCCGCCGCACTTGGCCGCGCCGGTGCCGCCCTTGGCCGCACGCGCGTAGTCGGTGGACAGCCAGATCGCGACCGGCGCCACGCCCTTGGCGAAGTACGGGCCGGCCGGGCTGGCGATCACGTAGTAGCTGGCCTTGTGCGCGCCGCGCACGCCGAGGAACGCCTCGTCGCCGATCATGAACGGACGGAAGTAGAGGCTGGCCTCGTCGGCGCCGGACACCCAGTCCTTGTCCACCGCGATCATCTGCTTCAGCGACTCGACGAAGATCTCCACCGGCAGCTCGGGCAGCGCCAGGCGCGCGGCCGAACGCTGCAGGCGGCGGCCGTTGGCCTCCGGGCGGAAGGTCCACACCGAGCCGTCGGCGTGGCGGTAGGCCTTGATGCCCTCGAAGATCTCCTGGCCGTAGTGCAGCACGGCGGCGGCCGGGTCCAGCGCGATCGGGCCATACGGCATCACCGCCGCGTCATGCCAGCCGGTGTCCTTGTCCCAGCGCACGGCCACCATGTGGTCGGTGAAGTGCAGGCCGAAACCCGGCTTCTCCAGGATCTTGGCGCGCTCGGCGGCGCTGCGCGGGTGGTCCGAACGGGTGACGTGGAAGCTCAGAGACTGGGACACCGGATGTTTCCTTCCAGATTGCGGGTTTTGAAGCCGACCCGCACCCGGGCCAGCGCGTTGCACACCTTACAGCATGCCCGTTTCGAGCCGTGCCGCCTCGGACATCATGTGCTTGCCCCACGGCGGGTCGAACACCAGCTCGACGTCGGCGGCGGCCACGGTCGGGATCATTTCCAGCTTGCTGCGCACGTCGTCGACCAGGATCTCGCCCATGCCGCAGCCGGGCGCGGTCAGGGTCATGCGCACGTCCACTTCGCGCCGGCCATCGTCCAGGTGCTTGATGTCGACCTCGTAGATGAGCCCGAGATCGACGATGTTGAACGGGATTTCCGGGTCGAAGCAGGTACGCAGCTGCTCCCAGACCAGTTTTTCCACGTCCTCGTCGCCGGCGCCCTCGGGCAGCTCCAGCCCGGGCGGCGGCTCCTTGCCGATGGCGTCGCCATCCTTGCCGGCGATGCGGAACAGGTTGCCTTCGACGAACACGGTATAGCTGCCACCCAGCGCCTGGGTGATATAGCCGTAGCTGCCGGCAGGCAGGGTCACGCTGTCGCCCTGGGGCACCATGACGGCCGGGCAATCGCGTTCGAAATGGACGGGTTCGCTGCTGCGGGAGTACATGTGGATCGATATGGGGACGCGGACGCTACCCGCAAGAAGGCCATTTTAGCCGACTGGGCGCACCGACCGCTGAAAGGCTATGCTGCTTGACCTTTTCGGGAATGCCCATGCCACCTGCCCCACGCCCGGCCAGCCGCCCCCAGCATTGGCTCTGGCCCCTGCTGTTGCTGCTGGGAAGCATCACCCTGGCCATCGCTTGGCTGATGGTCGCGCTGGCCACCGGCTCGCAGGCCGGCTGGATGGCGATCGCCGCGGCGGCGGAGGCGGCATGGATGCTGCGCCTGGGCACGCTGGCCGCTGGCAGGACCCGGATCGCCGTGGCGATGCTGGCCACGCTGCTGATCGCGCTGGCCGCCAACTGGGGCATCGCCGCGGCCTACATCGGCGGCCCGATGGGCCTGGCGCCGTGGGAATCGGCGCTGCGCCTGGGCCCGCACCTGGCTTGGACCCTGATCGGGCTGGCCAACGGCACCGCCGAGATCCTGTGGCTGCTGGCCGGGCTGGCGGTGGCGTGGTGGCTGGCGCGGTAACGCGCAGGGCGGGCGACGACGCCCGCGTTGCGCTCAGTGCCCGCCGTCCAGCGCCTTCAGTTCGCTGACCAGCGCGCTCGCCGCCTCGGCACCGTCGCCATACAGCATGCGGGTGTTGTCGGCGTAGAACAGCGCATTCTCGATGCCGGCGAAGCCGGTGCCCTTGCCGCGCTTGATGACGATGGTGTTCCTGGAATTGACCACGTCCAGGATCGGCATGCCGTAGATCGGGCTGGACGGGTCGGTCTTCGCCACCGGGTTGACCACGTCGTTGGCGCCGATCACCAGCGATACGTCGGTGGTGGCGAACTCGGGGTTGATGTCGTCCATGTCGGCGATCAGGTCATAGGGCACGCCGGCCTCGGCCAGCAGCACGTTCATGTGCCCGGGCATGCGCCCGGCGACCGGGTGGATGGCGAACTTCACCTTCACCCCGCGCTCGATCAGCCGCTGCGCCAGCTCCCAGATCTTGTGCTGGGCCTGCGCCACGGCCATGCCGTAGCCGGGCACGATCACCACGCGCTCGGCGAAGGCCATCATCGCCGCCACGTCGGCGGCCTCGATCGGTTTCTGGCTGCCGCTGATTTCCGCCGCGCCCTGCCCGCCGCCGCCGAAATGGGAGAACAGCACGCCGCTGATCGGCCGGTTCATCGCCTTGGCCATCAGCCGCGTCAGCAGGATGCCGGCCGCACCGACCATCATGCCGGCGATGATCAGCGCCTCGTTGCCCAGCACGTAGCCTTCGAACGACACCGCCAGGCCGGTGAAGGCGTTGTACAGCGAGATCACCACCGGCATGTCGGCGCCGCCGATGGGCAGGGTCATCAGTACGCCCAGCGCCAGCGCCGCCACGAAGAAAGCGATGATCGCCAGCGGCTGCAGGCTCAGCGCCGCCCACACCCCCAGCGCCACCATCGCCACGGCCACCAGCAGGTTGAACGCCTGCTGCCCGGGGAAGGTGACGCGCTTGTCCAGGCGGCCATCGAGCTTGGCCCAGGCGATGACCGAACCGGACAGCGACACTGCGCCGATGGCCGAACCGATGATCGCCAGCGCCAGTACCGTGGCCGATGGCTGCCGCGCCGCGAGTGCGGCAATGGCTTCGGCGCTCCAGTGGCTGGTGTCGCGGCCGGCGACGTCGGCGAAGCGCAGCAGTTCCACCGCACCGATGGCCGCGGCCGAGCCGCCGCCCATGCCGTTGTACAGCGCCACCATCTGCGGCATGTCGGTGATGGCGACCTTCTTTGCCGACACCCAGGCCAGGCCGGTGCCCAGCGCCAGCGCCACCAGGATCAGCGCGATGTTGTGCAGTCCCGGCAGGAAGAACGTGGCCACGGTGGCGATCAGCATGCCCGCGCCCGCCCAGTGGATGCCGCTGCGCGCGGTCCTGGGCGAGGCCATGCGCTGCAGGCCCAGCAGGAACAAGGTGGCGGCCACCAGGTAGCTCGCCTTCACCAGCAACGTCATGCTCATGCCGCTCCCTCCAGAACCGTGGTTTGCGCGATGCCGGCGTGGCGGTCGCGGCGATGGTGCTCGCGCATCTCGATCGCCGTCTTCAGCAGCCCGATCATGCCCATCCCGAACGCCACCAGGCCCAGCGACAGCTGCGACAACGCCGCCGTTTCGGCCAGCGCCGCGCCCACCAGCCCCAGCACGATCGGCAGCAGCGCCTCGGCGGTCAGCAGCCAGAGCATCCAGCCGCCCTTGCGCGGGTCCTCCCAGACCCTGCGCGAGATCCGGTTCTGGGTGCGGGTCGGGTCCTGCAGCGAAGACATGCCGATGCCGACGCCGGCGTACAGCAGGGCGTTGTTGAGGGCATCGAGCAGGCCGTCCATGCCCCTGAACAGGGGCAGCGCGGCATAGCCGAACGCGACCAGCAGGGCCGGATACTGCAGGTAGCTGAGCCACTGGAACAGCTGCCGCACCTCGATCCGCCGCGCCGCTGCCGGGGCTGCCGGCGCGCTCATTTGCCCTGCCCTTCCGGCTTCCTGGAGCTCTTGAACATCTCCAGCATGCGTTCGGTGACGACGTAGCCGCCGGCCGCGTTGCCCGCGCCCAGGGCGACGGCGATGAAACCGATGGCCTTCTCCAGCGTGGTGTCGGCATGGCCCAGCACCACCATCGCCCCGATCAGGACGATGCCGTGGATGAAGTTGGAACCGGACATCAACGGCGTGTGCAGGATCACCGGCACCCGCGAGATGATCACGTGGCCGGCGATCGCCGCCAGCATGAAGATGTACAACGCCACGAACCCGTCGCTCATTGCTGCCCTCTCCGAGGCCGGAACTGCCCGTCCCGCATCATAACCACGCGATGAACGCCGGCGCGACCATTGCCGTGTCAACCGATCCGGCGGCCGCGCGTTATCGCTGTCAGGACCTGCCGGAACGCTACCCTGTGCTGGTGACAAGCCCACCCCTGACGCCCGTTGCCACCCCCGCCTCGCTGGACGCCTTCCTGGCCGGCGTCGGGCCGCGTGCGTTCCGCTTCGCCGAGGCCGGCCTGCGCCAGCGCGACGATGCGCTGGACGCGGTGCAGGACGCGATGGAGCGGATGCTCGGTTACCGCGAGCACCCGGCCGAGGAATGGACGCCGCTGTTCTGGAGCATCCTGCGCCGGCGCATCATCGACCTGCAGCGGCGGCGCGGCTTCCGGCTGAAGTTCTGGGCACCGGCGCAGGACGGGGACGGCCCGATCGACTGGGCCGACGACAGCCCCGGCCCGGCACAGCAGCACGAGCAGCGCGAGGAGTACGCGCGGCTGGTGCAGGCGTTGCGGCGGCTGCCGGCACGCCAGCGCGAGGCGTTCAGCCTGCGCGTGCTGCAGGAACTGGACGTGGCGACCACGGCACGGATCATGGGCTGCTCGGAAGGTTCGGTGAAAACCCACCTGTCGCGTGCGCGCGACGCATTGCAGAAACAACTGGAGGTCTCGCGGTGAACCGCCTGCCCACATCCCGGAACGACGACTTCGACCACTCGCTGCGGCAGCTGCAACAGCATGCCGAAGGCGCGCTTTCCCCGGCCACGCTGGCGCACCTGCGCCGGGCCCGCCAGCAGGCCACGGCCAGCGCCGGCGCCGGCGCCTCGCCATGGCGCCGCCGTGGCTGGTGGCTGGCCACCGCCTGCTCGGCAGTACTGGCGGTCACCGTGGCGGTGCAGTTCAACCGCACGCCACCGGTACTGCCGCCCGGCGTGGCGGCCGACGCCGCCGCCGACCTGTCCGACGACGCCCTGCTGTTCGACGAAAGCCCCGAGCTGTACCTGTGGCTGGGTTCGGACACCCTGGCGATGGAGTGAGAACCATGACGATCCGTCTTTCCCTGCTGTCACTGCCGCTGCTGCTGGCCTGCACCGCGCCGGCATACGCCCAGCAACCGCCCCTGCCCGAATGGGACCAGCTCACCCCGGCCCAGCGCGAAACCCTGATCGCACCGATGCGCGACCGCTGGAACGCCTCGCCCGGACACCGCCAGCGGATGTACGACCATGCCCGCAGCTGGCAGCAGATGAGCCCCGAGCAGCGCTCGCAGGCACGCCGCGGCATGCACCGCTTCCAGAACATGTCGCCGCAGCAGCAGCGCGAGGCCCGCGCCCTGTTCGCGAAGATGCGCACCATGGACAAGGCCCAGCGCCAGGAACTGCGCGAGCAGTGGCACCGGATGACGCCGGAGCAGCGCCGGCAGTGGCTGGAGGCCAATCCGGCCGATTGAAGGGGGCGGCAAGCACCACGGCTGGCGCCCCTGCAGTTACCGGCGCGCTCCCATCCGGACAGGTTCGCGACATGCCATGGTGCTTGATGGGGCGCGCGGACAGGGCTGAGCGCAACAGCGCCCGGCACCGTGGAAATCCGCAGGGCAATGCCGGGCTTTCTTGTTCAGCCCACCCGCGTGCCATCATTCACCTGACAGAGGCGGCAGCCGTGTCACCCCGGATACCGACTCGGCATGCAGCAGGACGCGGTTGTCCAGGCAGCATTGCGGCGGCGCCTGGGGCCGCCACTCGAACACGCCCGAAACCGTGGCCGCCGCCCGCCGCGCCCGCAACAGGTCACGCGTGCCGAACAGCTCTTCCAGAATCATGGGGGGGCCTGCCAGCGTAATGATCCGCACATGCGGATCATCACAGTCATACAGATAGGCACCATGGTGCATGGCCGTCGCGACACAGGCCGGCACCTGCACATGCCTGCCCGCATATTTTTCCGGGCTTTCAGCCAGGTGCCGGTAGGCAACCCGTAACGGCTCGTCGGCGAAGGCAGGCCCACTACCCAGGCCGCTTGCCGCCAACCACGCGACGACCACCCCGGCATGCAACTTCACACCGGCGGGATCTCCCCCGCGGCCGGGCGCTCCGGCCACACCGTCTTCGCCAGCAGTTCGTCGTTCCAGTCGAACACCAGCGCGCCGTCCTTCAGGAACAGCGACACGAAGTTGAGCACGTTGCGCGCGTACATCTCGCTGGCGTGGATGGCACCCATGCTGGCCAGGTCGAGCGGGCCGGCCACGGTCACCCCGCCCACGTCGAGGGTTTCGCCCGGCCGCGTCGCCTCGCAGTTGCCGCCTGTCTCGGCGGCCAGGTCGACGATCACGCTGCCCGGGCGCATGCCCGCGACCATCGCCGCGGTCACGATCTTCGGCGCCGGGCGGCCGGGTACCGCGGCGGTGCAGATCACCACGTCCACGCCCTTCAGGTGCTCGGCCAGGCGCCGCTGCTGCTCGGCGCGCTCGGCGTCGGTGAGCTGGCGCGCATACCCGCCCTCGCCGGCGGCACTGACCCCCAGGTCGAGGAACCTGCCACCCAGCGACTCGATCTGTTCGCGGGTCTCCGGGCGCACGTCGAAGCCCTCCACCTGCGCGCCCAGGCGCTTGGCGGTGGCGATCGCCTGCAGGCCGGCCACGCCGGCGCCAACCACCAGCACCTTCGACGGGCGGATGGTGCCGGCAGCGGTGGTCAGCATCGGGAAGAAGCGTGGCGCCAGCTGCGCGGCGATCAGGGTGGCCTTGTAGCCGGCCATGCCGGCCTGCGAGCTGAGTACGTCCATGGCCTGCGCGCGGGTGGTGCGCGGCAGCCGCTCCAGCGGGAAGGTCACCAGTTGCCGCGCCTGCAGCGCGGCGGCGCGGGCCGCGTCCGCCTGCGGGTGCAGCGCGCCCACCAGCACCGCACCGGGCTTGAACCGCGCGACCAGCGCCGGCGGCGGCGCCTGCACGCACAGCACCAGGTCGGCAGTGTCCACGGCATCGTCGATCTGCGCGCCGGCATCGCGGTAGGCCTGGTCGGTGAACCCGGCCGCGAGGCCGGCACCGGCCTGCACCTGAACCCTGGCCCCGGCCGCCAGCAGCTTCTTCACCGTCTCCGGCGTGGCCGCCACGCGCCGCTCGCCCGCCGCGGCTTCCTTCAACACCCGTACCTCAACGGCCATGCCCGTCCCCGATGCGCAGTGGAATACGCCGGGGATCGTAGCAAAGCAGGTCGGTCCTCAGTGCACCGTGGACGTCTGCGGGTCGAGCCGGTCGATCACGCCCTGCATGGCGCTGTCGAACGCGCCGTCGTCGACGTGCGGGCGCAGGCGGCCGAGCCGCTCCATCACCACCAGCTCCTCCGGCGAGGCCACGCAGAAGCGGATGCCACGGCGGTTGACGAACAGCAGGCGCGAGGAAATCGGGCTGACCCAGGACAGCTTGCCGGCCTGCACCTTGCCGTCCTTGTCGATGAAATCCAGCCAGGTACCGATGTCCATGGCCCGGTAGCGGGCGGCATCGGCATGGTCGACGCTCTCAGGGCGCGCCTCGGCGCCCAGGTCCAGCGCCGCCGATTCCTGCGCCGGCGGCGTCGGCAGGCTGACCTGCGGCAGCTCCGGCAGCGCCCGTTCCAGCTCCGGGCGCGCCTCGGCAATGGCCTGCAGCGTGTCGTGCAGCGCGTCGATCGCGCCGACACTGCCCTCGCCATGCAGGCCGACGCTGGCGAACACCTTGCGCAGGCCCGGCTGGATGGACTGCAGCCACGGCTTGCCGACCACGTGCCGGCGCGCCTCGGCCACTTCCTCGAGCAACACGTCGGCCACTGCCAGCGCTTCGCCGACCGACTCGCCGTCGTCGCCTTCGCGCAGCAGGCTCATGGTCAGGTGGTGGTTCCAGGGCTGGCGCAGGAAGCCTTCGATCGCCGCCGGCAGCGGCGCGCCTTGCAGCCGCCGCTCCAGTTCGGCCAGGGCACGGCCGCGGGCCAGCTCCAGCTTCTCCTGGCCGCGCTGGGTCTCGGTCGCGCGGCGCTCGGCGATCTCGATGCGGCGCCGATGCTGGGCAAGGAATTCGCGGAACTCCTCTTCCAGGGTCAGGAAGATCGCCAGGTTCTCGTTGAACTCGGCGATCAGCCGGTCGATGATCTCCTCGACCTTGCCCATCAGCGCGCGCTCGGCCTGGCTTTCGCCGGCGTTGCCCTCGCAGGCCTCGGCCAGCGAGTTGAGCAGGCGCCGTGCCGGGTGGGTCTTCTGCACGAACATGCGCCGGTCCAGCAGCGCGACCTTGACGAAGGGCACCACCAGGCGGCCGATCAGTTCGCGCGAGCGGCCTTCCAGCTCGCGCTCGTCCAGCATCACGTCGAACAGCATGCCGACCAGGTCGATGGCGTCCTCGTCCTGCGGGTCCAGCCGCGCCTGCCCCGGATCGACGCCGAGGCGGGTGGCGCCGGAAATCACTTCGTTCTTGAGCCGTTGCGCCAGCGACTCGCTCTGGTCGCCCACCGCCGCGCGCAGGGTCGCCGTGGGCGTGGCCTGCAGCAGCGAGAGCACCGACATCATTTCGTGCTGGCTGAGCGGACGTTGCTGGCCGACCGCCACCTGCGCTGCGGCAGTGGCGTCCTCGCGCACGTGGCGGGTCTGCGCCAGCAGTTCGTGCAGCGCCTCCAGGATCATGTTCTGGCCGCTCGCCGACGGGTTGCCGTCATAGCCTCCCGGACTGCCGGCCTGCAGTTCGCTGCGGTGCCGGGCCCAGCGCTCGGTGAAGCGTCGCGCCCAGGCCGGGGCATGCTGCGGATCGGACAGGTCCTCGTCGTCGCCATGCGCCATGCCGGCATCGGCTTCTGCCGGCCGAGCCGGGCGCGGCGCGGCGGCAGGTCGCTGCGGTGGCGGCTGCGAGATGGCCGGCATCACCCCGGCCTGCGCCAGGCGCTCGTCGACATCGCGGTAGATGCGCCCCACCTGCACGGCGAACTCGCGTTCGCACAGTTTGATCAGCACCAGCCGCACCTCGGCGGCCAGGTCGCACACGCCGAACGCCTCGTGCACCGCCACGCCGATGTGTTCCGGGCCGATCGGATTGAGGTCGATGTCGAGCCCATCCACGCCGCTGATCCAGGCCAGGCGGCGATCCAGCCGTGCCAGCACCGGCTTCCATTCGCGCAATACCACCGCGGCGAAATTGCGCACCGCCAGGCGCGACTCCAGGTCGTGCTCGGATACCAGGCTCAGCCCGGTCTCGCCCTGCCCGGCCTGCGCCAGTGCGGCCTCGGCCGACAGCGGCGCGGCGGCCTCGAGCGCGGCCCACGCCTGTCGCAGGTGGGCGCCGAAGCGCGCGGTGATGTCGTCGCGGCGCCGGCGCAGCTCGCGCATGCCGTCGAGGAAGACCAGCTGCGATGCGCCCGCGGTCTCGGCACGGTCGAACAGGGCATCGTCGAACCCGGCCAGTACGCGCGCGAAGGTGGCCGACAACGGCGGCAGCGCGGCTTCGCGCGCCAGCGACAGCAGGTCCGGATTATGGCCGGGGCGCTCTGGAAGATGCGGCTGGGACATCATGCGCAGTGGCTCCGCACCTTCGCAGGCGCTGCTCCTGTAAGGATCATATGGAAGAAAGCGGACAGCCCCCCGGTCTCCGCCCACGCATGGTAGGGGGAGAAGCTGAACAGGGCCAGTGATGCAGTCCGCACTTTGTACCTCGCCACCGGCAACCCGGCATGTCGCGCCATGCTAAGCGTACCGCTGTGAATTGGCGAGAAATCCGCCAGCGGGCGCCGCCGACGGAGTACTCAGATTCGTCCTGCCCGTGGCCGGCGGGGCGTCCGCACCCCGGCGTCTATAATCCATGGCCGTCTTTCCCGCGAATGTCCCATGTCCGATTCCTGCTTCCTGCAAGCGCTGGACCAGCGCCGCTCGGTCCCGTCCCTGCAACTGGCCGAGCCGGGCCCGGACGACGCCACCGTGCTGGCCATGCTGGCGGCCGCGGTGCGCGTTCCCGACCACGGCAAGCTGGTGCCGTTCCGCGTGCTCCGCCTGCGCGGCGATGCCCGCCACGCGCTGGGCGACTACCTGGCCCGGCGCAGCCGCGAGCGCGCCCCGGACGCCTCGCCGGCGGCGGTCGAGAAGGACCGCCAGCGCTTTTCGCACGCGCCGCTGGTGCTGACGGTGGTCGCGCGCCTGCAGGACAACCCCAAGGTGCCCGAGCAGGAACAGCTGCTGACCGCCGGCTGCGTGTGCTTCGCCCTGCTGCAGGCGGCGCAGGGCTTCGGCTTCGGCGCGCAGTGGCTGACCGCGTGGATGGCCTACGACGAAGGCGTGGCGCGCCACCTGGGGCTGGCCGCGAACGAACGCATCGTCGGCTTCATCCATGTCGGCACGCCCCGGATGCGGGCGCCGGAGCGCGCGCGGCCGGATCCGGCCAGCCTGCTGCAGGACTGGCAGCCGTGACCGGCATCCAGGCCAGGCAGCCGCTCTACCTGGTCGACGCCAGCCTGTACGTGTTCCGCGCCTGGCACTCGATGCCCGACAGCTTCCAGGACGCGCAGGGCTGGCCCACCAACGCCGTTCACGGCTTCGCCCGCTTCCTGCTGGACCTGCTGGAGCGCGAGCGCCCGGCGCACATCGCCGTGGCCTTCGACGAGGCGCTGGACAGCTGCTTCCGGCACCGCCTGTATCCGGCCTACAAGGCCAACCGCGAGCCGGCGCCTGAAGCGCTGCGCCGCCAGTTCGCGCACTGCAAGGCGCTGTGCGCGGCGCTGGGGCTGGAAGTGCTGGCCGACCGCGACTACGAGGCCGACGACCTGATCGGCAGCGCGTTGCATGCCGGCCGCGACCATGCGCTGCGCGGGGTGATCGTCTCGGCGGACAAGGACCTGTCGCAACTGCTGCTCGAACATGACGAGCAGTGGGACTACGCGCGCAACCAGCGCTGGGGCGCGGGCGGGGTCAAGGCGCGCCACGGCGTGCATGCCCACCAGATCGCCGACTACCTGGCGCTGTGCGGCGACGCGGTGGACAACATCCCCGGCATCAGCGGCATCGGCGCCAAGTCGGCGGCGGTGCTGCTGGCCCACTTCGGCAGCCTCGACGCGCTGCTGGAGCGGATCGACGAGATCCCGTTCCTGCGCCTGCGCGGCGCCGCGCAGATGGCCACGCGCCTGCGCCAGCAGCGCGAACTGGCGCTGCTGTTCCGGCAACTGACCACCATCGCCGTGGATGCGCCGCTGGCCCCGGCCACGCCCGCCTTCACCCGCGCCGCGGCCGATGCCGACATGCTCGACGGCCTGTGCGGATCGCTGCGCTTCGGCCCGCTCACCCGGCGCCGGCTGCTGGCCGCCGCCGGCCTGGAAACCGCCTTCCCGTCCACCCACGAATCCGCATGAGCCAGAACACCGCAGCCCCCCGCGTCGTCTACGAAGGCCGCTACCAGCGCATGGTGGTGCGCGGCACCTGGGAATACAGCGAACGCACCCACGCCGGCGGCCTGGCCGCGATCATCATCGCCGTCACTCCGGACGACGAGGTGCTGTTCGTCGAGCAGTTCCGGGTGCCCCTGCAGGCGCGCACGATCGAAATGCCGGCCGGGCTGGTCGGCGACATCACCGCCGGCGAATCGATCGAGGCCTCGGCGATCCGCGAACTGGAGGAGGAAACCGGCTGGACCGCCGACCACGCCGAGGTGCTGATGATCGGCCCGACCTCCTCCGGCGCCAGCAGCGAGAAGATCGCCTTCGTGCGCGCCACCGGCCTGCGCCGGGTCGGCGAGGGCGGCGGCGACGACAGCGAGGACATCACCGTGCACAGCATCGCGCGTGATCGCGCCGCGGCGTGGCTGGTGGAGAAGATGGGCCAGGGCTACGAGCTGGACGCCAAGCTCTGGGCCGGGCTGTGGATGATCGAGCACCACCTGGACGGCCGGCCACGATGAGCCGGCTCGACAACCCGGCCGAGCGCCTGGCCCCGCCGCTGCTGGGCCCGCAGGACCCGCCGCCGTTCACCGTGCACAACCCGTACGGCCGCTCGCCGTTCCTGCTGCTGGCCGACCACGCCGGGCAGCGGGTTCCGGCCGCACTGGGCGACCTCGGCCTGGCGCCGGCGGAACTGGACCGGCACATCGGCTGGGACATCGGCATCGCCGGCACCACCCGCGCACTGGCGCGGCAACTGGATGCCTTCGCCATCGAGCAGACCTATTCGCGGCTGGTGATCGACTGCAACCGGCCGCTGGCCTCGCCGACGCTGATGCCGGAGACCAGCGACGGCACCGCCATTCCCGGCAATGCCGGGCTGGTCCGCGCGCAACGGGAGCAACGCATCGCCGCCATCCACGCGCCCTACCATGCGCGCATCGCAGCCGAACTGGACCGGCGCCGTGATGCCGGCGTGCCGACGCTGCTGGTGATGATGCACAGCTTCACCCCGGTGATGGACGGCGCCGCGCGCCCCTGGCATGCCGGGGTGCTCTACCACCGCGATGCGCGGTTCGCACAGGCGCTGCTGCAGGCGCTGCGCGGGGAGGGCGACCTGGTGGTCGGCGACAACCAGCCGTATTCGGTCAGCAGCACCAGCGACTACGCGGTGCCGGTGCATGGCGAAGCCCGCGGGCTGGTGCACGTGGAACTGGAGATCCGCCAGGACCTGATCGCCGATGCCGCCGGGCAACAGGCCTGGGCGGCGCGGCTGGCGCGGATTTTCACCGCCTTGCAGCCGCGGCTGCTGCAGCTCCGCTAGCGCCGGCCGCCACCGGCGCAACGCCGGCACCTCCAGCCTCGAGCAGGGCCTGCAGGACGTCAGCGCAATGTCACGCCGACGGCTGCGCATGCGCGGCCCCACCCGAGGCATGCGCACACCCCGTCGTCATCGTGGCAGGCGGCAAGCACCCGGCAGTACCTGGGCGGGGTCGAGCAGCCCGGTCATGCGTCGCTGGCCACGCATCCGCGGGCCGCACGGGCTGGCGGCGCCACGCGCAGGCCCAGGGCGATGACCACGCCGAGCAGCGCGAACAACGCCGCGCCGTACTCGGCGCGCACCAGGCCGGCCAGCGCGCCCGGCGAACCGGCCGGGCCGGCACCGGCGTTGGCGACCATCACCAGCACCGCCAGGCCCAGCGCGCCACCGATCTGCTGCGCGGTCGCGGCCATGCCCGAGGCGACGCCCTGCTGCGCGGCCGGCACACCCTGCCCGGCCACGATCCACATCGAAGTCCAGGTCATGCCCTGGCCGATGCTCAGCACCACCACCCCGGGCAGCAACGGCCAGAAGTGCGCGCCATGCGGCAGCATCGCCGCCACCCAGGCGATGCCCAGGGCGCCGGCCAGCTGCCCCACGACCAGTACCGTGCGCGCGCTCCAGCGCCGCAGCGTCCACTCGGCCAGCCGGATGCCGACCGTGCACACCGCGGTGGCCGGCAGGAAGGCCAGCCCGGCCTGCAGCGGACTCCAGCCATAGCCATCCTGGAAATACAGCGCCATGAAGTAGTACTGCACGCCATAGCTGCTCATGAAGGCGAAGGTCAGGCCCAGTGCCGCACGCAGGCCGGGCAGGCGCAGCAGCGCGAACTGCATCAGCGGATCGCGGCTGCGCCGTTCGATCCACACGAACACGACCAGCAGCAGCGCCGACAGCAGCAGGCAGCCCAGCGTGGCCGGCGCCGCCCAGCCCCATTCCGGCCCCTGCACCAGGGTGGCCACCAGCAGGCTGCCGCCCAGGGTCACGGCGATGCAGCCGGCAAGGTCGAACGAACGGCCCCGCGCACGCGGGCCATCGACCGGCAGCCAGGCGCCGGCGGCGACGGCACACGCCGTGGCCAGCGGCACGATCACCGCCAGCACCGCCGGCCAGCCGAAGGCCTGGGTCAGTACGCCGCCGAGCAGCGTGCCCAGCGCCAGACCGGCCGCGCTGGCCATGCTCCAGATCGCCAGCGCGCGGTTGCGCGCCGGGCCTTCGGCGTACAGCGTGTTGATCAGTGCCAGGGTGGCCGGGAACAGCAATGCGGCGCCGATGCCCTGCGCGGCGCGCGCCAGGATCAGCAGCGTGGCATCCGGCGCCAATGCGCCCAGCAGCGAGGCCAGGGCGAACAGCAGCATGCCCAGCCGGTAGAACCGGCGGCGCCCGATCAGGTCGGCGGCACGGCCGCCCAGCAGCAGGCTGCCACCGAAAGCCACCGTATAGGCACTGACCACCCACTGCAGCTGCTGCGCGTTGATCTGCAGCGCGCGGCCCATGTCATGCAGGGCGACGAAGATGATGGTGGCATCCAGGGCGATGATCAGCTGCGCGGTGGCCAGCAGGGCCAGCGCCCGGCGTGGGTATTTCAGGGAAGGCATCGGCGATGGCACGTCCAGGGGGGGAGCGCAGTCTCTTTGATGCAGCTCGATCAATAAACCCACGAATTACCATATCTGCGATGATCAGACGCATGAATGGATCCGCGATGGACCTCAATGCCGTGCGCATGCTGGTACAGGTGGCCGAAGCGCGCAGCTTCACCGTGGCGGCCGGCCAGCTTGGCCTGAGCCAACCCGGGCTCTCGCGCGCGATCAGCCGGCTGGAGGCCGCACTGGGAGTGAAGCTGCTGCAGCGGAACACGCGCAACGTGGCGCTGACCCCGGATGGCCGCCAGTTCGTCGAGCAGGTCGCCCCGCTGCTGTGCGGCCTGGAGGATGCCGAGCGGCAGCTGGCAGACCGCCCGTGCACGCCTTCGGGCACGCTGAAGATCAGCGCACCGTCGATGTTCGGGCGCAAAGTGCTGGTGCAGCTGCTGGCGCCCTTGCTGGAGCGGCATCCGCAGCTGCAGGTGGAAGCGGTGCTGAGCGACCGCCTGGTCGACCTGGTCGAGGAAGGTTTCGACGCCGCGCTGCGGACCGGCGTCATCGCCGACCAGCGCATCGTGGCCCGCCCGCTGCGGCCGCTGCGCTGGGTGACGGTGGCCAGCCCGGACTACCTTGCCCGGCACGGCAGGCCGGCCGATGTGCAGGCGCTGCGTGCGCATGCCTGCCTGGCGGTGCGCAACCTGCGCAGCGGCCGGCTGGTGGACTGGCAGTTCCTGCACGAGGGGCAGCTGGGCGAGTTCACGCCGCCGGCGCGGATGGTGTTCGACAGCGGCGACCCGTTGGTGGAAGCGGCCATCGCCGGCATCGGCATCGTGCAGGTGATGGACTTCGCCGTGGCCGACGCCCTGGCCGATGGCCGCCTGCAGCGCGTGCTGCAGCCATTCGAGGGCCGCAGCCGCGAACTGTCGCTGATCTACCCGCCGTCGCGCCAGCGTTCGCCCAAGCTCCAGGCACTGGCCGAGGCCCTGCTGGCCGGGCGCTGGTAGTGCCGGCCGCCGGCCGGCACCGCCGGGCCACCGCCGCGGCGGTGGCGACTCCGATCAACCGGCGAAGCTGTCGGTGGCGCGCACCAGCGCGTCCACGTTCTCCGCCTCGAACGCCGAATGCCCCGAGGCCGGGGTGATGTGCAGCTGCGCTTTCGGCCAGGCCTTGTGCAGGTCCCAGGCGTTGGCCAGCGGGCACACCACGTCGTAGCGGCCATGCACGATCACCCCGGGGATGTCGGCGATGCGGTGCGCGTCGCGCAGCAGCTGGTCCTCGACCTCGAAGAAGCCGCCGTTGACGAAGTAGTGGTTCTCGATGCGGGCGAAGGCCAGCGCGAACTGCGGGTCTTCGTGGCTGTTGATGAAGTCGTCGTCCACGTGCAGGAAGCTGGTGGCGCCTTCCCACACGCTCCATGCCCTGGCCGCGGCCAGCCGGGTGGCTTCGTCATCGCTGGTCAGGCGACGGTGGAAGGCGGAGATCAAGTCGTGCCGCTCCACCGCCGGGATCGCGTTGACGTAGTGGTCCCAGGCGTCGGGGAACAGGCGGCTGGCGCCTTCCTGGTAGAACCATTCCAGCTCCCAGCGGCGCAGCATGAAGATGCCGCGCAGGACCAGCTCGGTCACGCGCTGCGGATGGGCCTGCGCATAGGCCAGCGCCAGGGTCGAACCCCAGCTGCCGCCGAACACCTGCCAGCGGTCGACCGCAAGGTGCCCGCGCAGCGTCTCGATGTCGGCCACCAGGTCCCAGGTGGTGTTGTCCACCAGGTCGGCGTGCGGCGTGGAACGGCCGGCGCCACGCTGGTCGAACAGGATGATCCGGTACTTCGCCGGATCGTGGAACTGGCGCATCTTCGCCGTGCAGCCACCGCCGGGCCCGCCATGCAGCATCACCACCGGCTTGCCGTCGGGGTTGCCGCACTGTTCGTAATACAGCGTGTGGCGCTCGTCGACCTTGAGCGTACCGGTGTCGTAGGGCGTGATGGCGGGGTAAAGCGTGCGCATGCGCTGGCTCACTGGCTGGAAGAACGCCCGATTGTAGAGCGCCGCGCCCGCGCCCGGGTCGCAGCGGGCATGGCCCGCTACGCGGCACAGACCCGGTTGCGGCCCTCGCGCTTGGCGCGGTAGAGCTGGCGGTCGGCGGCGGCCAGCAACGTGCGCGGGGATTCCTGCCCGGGGCGGCACTCGGCCACGCCGATGCTGGCGGTGACCACCAGCCCCGGATCCACCTCGTCCATGCGTGTCCGGGCCAGCGCCAGCCGCAGTGCCTGCAGCCGCTGCAGCGCCTGCTCCAGGGTCAGGCCGCGCAGCACCGCCAGGAACTCTTCGCCGCCATGCCGCGACACGAACTGCTCGCCGTCCAGGTGCAGGCGCAGCAGCTCGGCCACTTCGCGCAGCACCCGGTCGCCGCCGTGGTGGCCGTGGCGGTCGTTGATCTGCTTGAAATGGTCGATGTCGATCAGCGCCACGCACAGGGGCTCACCGCGGTCGCCGGCGCGTTCCAGCGCCTGGCGCAGGTGGAGCTCGGCCGCACGCCGGTTGGGCAGGCCGGTCAGCACGTCGTGCGTGGCCTGGTGCTCCAGCCGCTGCAGCAGCCGGTCGCGCTCGGCGCCGGCCAGTTCCAGCGCGCGGTTCTTGTCGCTCAGCTCCTCGGTGCGCGCGGCGATCACCTCGCTGAGCCGGTGCTGGCTGCGCCGGTAGCTGGCGGTGCGCAGCCAGAACCCCAGCACCACGGCCGCCACCAGCGCCAGGCCGAGCAGCACCTGCGAGGACGTGCGCCTCCATAGCGGCGGCACGACCTCCAGTGCCATCTCCGCCCCCCCCACTTCCGGCTGCCGCGCCCAGTCCAGCGGCAGCGCCATGGCCTGTACTTCCAGCCGGTACTGGCCAGGTGGCAGGTTGGTGTAGACCGCCTCGGTGCCACTGCCCGCCTCCACCCAGCCGGCGTCGAAGCCACGCAGGCGGTAGCGGTAGCGCATCTTGTCAGGCGCACGGAAATTGAGCGCCGTGTAGGCCACCGCCACCCGCCGCGCGTCCGGCTCCAGCCGCAGCAACGCCGCCGGCGCCCGTGCGACGCCGTCCACCGAAACCGCCTCGAACACCACCGGCGATGCCTTGCCGTCGTAACGGCCGGCGATGCGCGGGTCGATCAGGCCCAGCCCGGCCGACGTCGGAAACGCCAGCGCACCATTGCTGGCACGCCACCCGGCGGGCATCGAGGCACCGTTGCCCTGGCTGCCGGGCATGCCGTCGCTGCGATCCATCACGTGCACGGCCAACTGCCGGCGGGTGCCGGCGTCGATCTGGTCCAGCTCCGCGCGAGCGACGCGGAACACGCCGATGTTGCTGGGCAGCCACAGGTTGCCGGCCTGGTCGTCGATGATCCGGAACAGCTTGTCGCGCGGCAGGCCATGGCGGTGGTCGTAGACCCGGAAGCTGCCGTTGCGCATGCGCAGCAGGCCGCGGTCGCTGGCGATCCACAGATCGCCGCCCGGGTCACGCAGGAAGTCGAACACGTATTGCGCGGGCACCTCGCCCTCCGCGCCCCAGGTACGCAATACGTCGTCGGGCCCGAGCGCGGCCATGCCCCCGGTGGTGCCGATCCACAGCGTGCCATCGGGGTCGCGGTACAGCGCCTGCACCACCGCGGCGGGCTGTTCCCTGCTGTCCAGGCGCAACCGCAGGCGCCCGTCGCGATAGTGGCTCAGGCCGTGGGTGCCGCCGATCCACAGGCCGCCGTCGGGGTCGGCCAACAGTGCCCGCACGATCGGCTCGCGCGGGCCACCGAGGCGGATCCGCTGTTTCACCCTGCCCTGCGCATCCAGCGCGAACACCCCCTGGTCGTAGGTACCCGCCCACAACGTGCCGTCGCGCCAGGCCAGCGCCAGCACCGAGGGGTCGCGGCCGCCTGCCGCGCCCAGCCGCACCCGCTGCATGCGCCGCTGGTGCCAGCGGTCCAGGCCATCGGCGTGTCCGATCCACAGCGCCCGGTCGTCGCTCTGCAGGACCACCCGGACATAGTCGCTGCCCAGCCCGTCCTTGCGGGTGAAGCCGACCGCGGCAACCTCCGCCACGCGGTGCAGGCCGTCGGTGCTGCCACTCCAGACCAGTCCCTCGCGGTCGACGAGCAGGGCCGCGCTTACCGGGCCGGCGATATCCAGGCGTTCGTCGCCATCGCCGGCGTGGCGCAGCAGCTCGCCGCTGGACAGGCTCATCCAGATCGCGCCGACACCGTCGCGCAGGACCGCCTCGACGCGGTCGCCCGGGTGCAGGTGCTCGACCCTGCCGTCGCGATCTTGCCAGTACACGCCATTGACGGTGGCCAGCAGCCAGCCACCGGCGCCATCGCCGGCAATGCCGCGCACCGCATGGGTACCCGCCCAGTCTGCCCAGGGCATGGCGCGCCCGTCCTGCAGCCGGTAGGCGCCGGCATCGGTGGCGACCAGCACGGCGCCGTCACCGCCATCGGCCAGCGCGTTGACCCGCACGCCGGGCAGGCCGGCATCGGCGCCGGCGTCGTGGATGCGTCCGTGCACATCCATCCGCAGCAGGCGGTTGGCCGAGGCGATCCATAGTTCGCCGCCGGCGCCACGCAGCAGCGCGGTGACCGGCAGGCGGCGGGCGCCTGGCTCGCCCAGACGTTGCCAGCGCCCCCGGTAATGGCGGAACACGCCATCGGCCGCGGTACCGAACAGGACCCCGCCGTCAGGCTCGGCGAGAATGCTGAACACGCCCGACAACTCCGCGCCGGGGGTGTTCTGGCGGTCGAAAACGGTGAACCTGCGGCCGTTGAAACGGACCACGCCTTCCCAGGTCCCGGCCCAGATGAAACCGTCGCGGTCCTGCGCCAGCGCATGCACCAGGTTGTGCGGCAAGCCATCGTCCATGGTCCAGTCGCTGACCATGTAATGGCGTCCATCCGCGGCCCGCGCCGCCGGCAGCCAGGCCAGGCAGGCCAGCACCAGCGCCATGCATCCATACCATGACGCCAGCCATGTGCTGCGCACGCATGGATCCCTGTGCCGGACGCTCTGGCTACTGCGGACCAACAGAACCGTCTCCCTTCGCGGTTTGGCGCGGCCGGCCACCCAGGCCGGCCGCGCCGTTCCAATCTACCACCGCAAAGTTACGGGTATCGGCCGTCAGGACGCGGCGGCTGCACCGTTCAGCTTGCCGCCTCGTCCGGCCGCACCCGGAACCAGGCCGCATACAGCGCCGGCAGGAACACCAGGGTCAGCACCGTGCCGACGATCAACCCGCCCATGATCGAGATCGCCATCGAGCCGTAGAACGCGCTGCGCGAGAGCGGGATCATCGCCAGCACCGCGGCCAGCGCGGTCAGCACGATCGGGCGGAAGCGGCGCACGGTGGCGTCGATGATCGCGTGCCAGCGGTCGTGCCCGGCATCGATGTCCTGCTGGATCTGGTCCACCAGGATCACCGAGTTGCGCATGATCATGCCCGCCAGCGCGATGGTGCCCAGCAGCGCCACGAAGCCGAACGGCACCCGGAAGATCAGCAGGAACAGGGTCGCGCCGATGATGCCCAGCGGCGCGGTGACCAGCACCATCGCCGCACGCGAGAAGCTGCGCAGCTGCAGCATCAGCAGGGTCACCACCACGATCAGGAACAGCGGCATGCCGGCCTTGATCGAGTTCTGCCCGCGCGCCGAATCCTCCACCGTGCCGCCGACTTCCAGCAGATAGCCGTCCGGCAAGGCGGCACGGATGCCGTCCAGGGTCGGCAGGATCTGCCCGGTGACCTCCGGCGGCAGCAGGCCGTCGGCGATGTCCGCGCGCACGGTGACCGTGGGCAGGCGGTTGCGGTGCCAGATGATGCCATCCTCGAACACGTACTCGAGCCGGGCCACCTGCGACAGCGGCACCGCGGTACCACTGGGCGTGGGAATGGCCAGGCTGGCGAGCATGTCGAGCCGCGCGCGCTCGTCGTCAGGGCCGCGCAGCAGCATGCCGATCTGGCGGTTGCCCTCGCGGTAGGTGCTCACCTGCATGCCCGACAGCGAGCTGCTCAGGAAGTGCGCGATCTGCGCGCTGCTAACGCCCAGCGCGCGGGCGCGCTCCTGGTCCACCACCAGCCGCACCACCTTGCTCGGCTCGGACCAGTTGAGGTTGACGTTGGCCACGTGCGGGTTCTGACGCACCTTGTCGGCGACCTGGCGGGCGATGGCCTGCACCCGGTCGATGTGCTCGCCGGACACGCGGAACTGCACCGGGTAGCCCACCGGCGGCCCGTTCTCCAGCCGGGTCACGCGCAGCTGCACGTCGGTGAACCGCGGCACCACCTCCTTCAGCAGCCAGTCGCGCACCGCCTCGCGGGCATGGATGTCCTGTGCGAGCACCACGAACTGGGCGAAATTGGTCGCCGGCAGCTGCTGGTCCAGCGGCAGGTAGAAGCGCGGCGAACCGCTGCCCACGTAACCGACGTAGTTGGCGATGTCCTGGCGCTGCTTCAGCAGCGCCTCCAGCTTGTGCGCCTGCGCCTGGGTGGCGGCCAGCGACGCGCCTTCGGCCAGCTCGATGTCCACCATCAGCTCCGGCCGGGTCGAATCCGGGAAGAACTGCTGCGGCACGAAGCGGAACATCACCAGCGAGAACACGAACAGGCCGATGGTGGCGAAGATCACCAGCCAGCGGCGCCGCAGGCAGGCGTCGAGGAAACGCCGGAAGCGCTGGTAGAACGCGCTCTTGTACGGGTCGTGGTCGTGTTCCAGCTGCCTGGGCCGGATCAGGTGCGCGAGTGCCGGATTGCGGTCGGCCCAGCGCAGGCGCAGCGCATGCCAGCGTGCGCCCAGGCTGCCCGGGCGCGGCGGCTGCGGGTTGTGCAGGTCCGGCAGCATCTTGTCGCCCAGGTACGGGATGAACAGCACCGCGGCGATCCACGACACCACCAGAGCGATGGTCACCACCTGGAACAGCGAGCGGGTGTACTCGCCGGTGCTGGAGGCGGCGGTGGCGATGGGCAGGAAGCCGGCGGCGGTGATCAGCGTGCCGGTCAGCATCGGGAACGCGGTCGACTCCCAGGCGAAGCTGGCCGCGCGCAGGCGGTCGTAGCCCTGCTCCATCTTGGTGGCCATCATTTCCACCGCGATGATCGCGTCGTCCACCAGCAGTCCCAGCGCCAGTACCAGCGCGCCCAGCGAGATCTTGTGCAGGCCGATGTCGAACTGGTGCATGACGAAGAAGGTCATCGCCAGTACCAGCGGGATCGACACCGCCACCACCAGCCCGGTGCGCCAGCCCAGCGAGAAGAAGCTCACCAGCAGCACGATCACCACCGCCTCGGTCAGCACCTTGACGAACTCGCCGACCGAATCCTTCACCGCGTGCGGCTGGTCGGAGACCTTGCGCAGCTCCATGCCCGCCGGCAGCGTCTCCTGCAGCCGCGCGAACTCGTCGTCCAGCGCCTTGCCGAGCTTGAGGATGTCGCCGCCGTTCTTCATCGCCACCGCGATGCCGATGGCGTCCTCGCCCATGAAACGCATCTTCGGCGACGCCGGGTCGGCGAAGCCGCGCCTGACCTGGGCGATGTCGCCCAGGCGCACGGTACGGTCGCCGGCGCGGATCGGGAACGCGGCGATGTCCTCGACCGAATCGAACTGCCCGGTCACCCGCATCTGCACGCGGTCGCTGCCGGTCTCGAACCAGCTGGCGGGGGTGACCGCGTTCTGGTCGGCCAGCGCCTGCTGCACCTGCTGCAGCGACACCCCCAGCGTGGCCAGCTTGGTGTTGGACAGCTCGATCCAGACCTTTTCGTCCTGCAGGCCGAGCAGGTCGACCTTGCCGACGTCGGCCACGCGCTGCAGCTCCAGCTGGATGCGGTCGGCGTAATCGCGCATCAGCGCGTAGTCGAAGCCCTTGCCGGTCAGCGCGTAGATGTTGCCGAAGGTGTCGCCGAATTCGTCGTTGAAGAACGGCCCGACCACCTCGGCCGGCAGCTGCGAGCGGATGTCGCCGACCTTCTTGCGCACCTGGTAGAACAGCTCGGGCACGTCCTTGGAGCGCATCGAGTCGCGCGCCATGAAGATCACCTGCGACTCCCCAGGCCGCGAGTACGACTGGATGAACTCGAACTGCCCGGTGTTCATCAGCGCCTTCTCGATCGGCTCGGTCACCTGCCGCGAGACCTGCTCGGCGGTGGCCCCCGGCCATGCCGCCTGCACCACCATCGCCTTGAACGTGAACGGCGGATCCTCGGACTGGCCGAGGTGCTTGTAGGACCACGCGCCGATGACCGCCAGCGCGATCATCATGAACAGCACCAGCGCGCGGTTGCCCAGTGCCCACTCGGAAAGATTGAAGCGGCGCACGCCTCAGTCCTCCTTCCGGGCCGGAGCGGGTGCGGCCAGAACCGGCTTGTTGGCCCGGTCCACCGCCGTCACCGGCTGGCCCTCGCGCAGCAGGTGGCCGCCGGCGGCGACCACCCAGTCACCGGCGGCCAGCCCGGACAACACCGGCACGCGTTCGGCACCGTAGGCACCCAGCGTCACCTGGCGCAGGTGCAGCGTGCCCTTGGCCGGATCCACCACCCACACCCCGGCCTGCTGCCGGGTCCGGCCCGGCTGCACCGCCGCCAGCGGCACGCTCAGCGCGCCACCCTTGCCGTGGGCCACGTAGACGCGTGCGCTCTGCCCCAGCTCGACCGCATCCAGCGCTTCGGCCGCCAGGCTCACGCGCGTGGCATAGGTGCGCGCCTGGGCATCGGCGGCCGGTGCGATCTCGCGGATGGTGCCGGGCCAGCGCTTGCCGGGCCGGTTCCACAATTCCACTTCCACTGCCTGGCCCACCGCGAATTCACGGATGCCGCTCTCCGGCAGGGCGATGGCGACCTCGCGGGCGCCGTCGGCGGCCAGCGTGTAGATGGCCTGGCCGGCGGCGACCACCTGCCCGGCCTCGGCCTGGCGGCTGGCGATCACCCCGTCCGCCGGCGCGCGCAGCTGCGCGTAGGCGGCCTGGTTGCGGGCCACGTCCAGGTTGGAACGGGCCGCATCGGCCTGGCCCTGCGCCGCCTTCAACGCGGCAGTCTGCGCATCCAGCGCGGAGCGGCTGACCAGTTGCTGGGCGGCCAGCGCGGTGTAGCGCCGGTGTTCGTCGCGGGCGCGCACCAGGTCGGCCTCGGCGGCCGCGTACTGCGCCTGCGCCGCACGCGCCTGCAGCGCGTAATCGGCCACGTCCAGCTCGGCCAGCAGCTGGCCCTTGCGCACCCGCTCGCCGGCATTGACCTCGCGCCGCAGCAGGTTGCCGCCGACACGGAACGACAACACCGTTTCCTCGCGCGCCCGTATTTCGCCGGGGTATGCGGTGATGGCCTGGCCACTGTCCTGGGGGTGTACGACCAGAACCGGTACGGCATGTGCGGGAGCAGGCTCGGACTTGCCGCAGGCGGCCAACAGGGCCACCAGCAGGGAACCGCCAATCCATGGGGCAATGTTCATGGGTAAGGATCGCTGGAAGATGAAAGGGGGAGGGATGGCGGTTCATCGCCATTACTGAACGAGGCGGTATAGTATAAATATCGAACCAGCTGGTCTAGTATTGTCTGATGTCTTCGCATCATCCTTCCCACCCCACCGGCAAGCCGACCCCGCGCGGCGCCGGTCCCGGCCGCCCCAAGGACCTGGGCAAGCGTGCCGCGATCCTGGAAACGGCCAAGGAAATGTTCATCGAACAGGGTTTCAACGGCGTGAGCATGGACGGCATCGCCGCCGGCGCCGGCGTTTCCAAACTCACCGTCTACAGCCATTTCGGCGACAAGGAGACCCTGTTTTTCGAGGCGATCCAGGCCAAGTGCGTGGAGATGATGCCCGACGAGCTGTTCGTGACCGACAGCGAAGGCCCGCTGCGCGAGCAGCTGCGCGGGATCGGCCATGCGTTCTTCGCGCTGATCAGCAGCGACGAGGCCATCGCCACCCAGCGCATGATGATGACCCCGGAAACCGACGACCGGATCCGCGAGATGTTCTGGCAGGCCGGCCCCAAGCGCACCGAGAGCGCGTTGGCCGAATTCCTCGAGGCCCGCACGGCCCGCGGCGAACTGGCGATCGACGACCCGCGCCTGGCCGCGCGCCAGTTCTTCTGCCTGATCAAGGGCGAACTGCACGCGCATATGATGTGCGGGCTGTGCGCGGCCCCGGAGCAGCCCGACGCCGAGGCCCACATCGCCACCACGGTCGACTTCTTCATCCGCGCCTATGCGCCCCGCCCCTAACCTGAACGAACCGGAGGTCGTGATGACTTCCGGCACTGCGGACCTGCCGCGGGCACGGCGATGCTTGCCCCGCACTGCCCGCGCCAACCAGTAAAATGGCCGGCCCACTGCGCCGGATTGACGAGACACCATGACGATCGATTACTCCCACGCCCGCGAAATGATGGTCGAACAGCAGGTACGTCCCTGGGACGTGCTGGACCTGCGCGTGCTGGACGTCCTGGCGCGGCTGCCGCGCGAAGCCTTCGTGGCCGAGTCGCACAAGGCGCTGGCCTATGCAGACATCGAACTGCCGCTGGGCCATGGGCAGAAGATGATGAAGCCGGTGGTCGAAGGCCGCATGCTGCAGGCGCTGGACCTGCAGCCGGGCGACGAAGTGCTGGAGATCGGTACCGGCAGCGGCTTCATCAGCGCCTGCCTGGGCGAGCTGGCCCGCGAAGTGCTGAGCATTGAAATCCAGCCGGAGCTGGCCGAGCGCGCGCGCGCCAACCTGGATGCCGCCAAGCTCGGCTCCAACGTGCGCATCGAGGTCGCCGACGCGCTGCAGTGGCAGACCCAGCGCCACTTCGACGCCATCTGCATCACCGGTGCGGTGGATACCGTGCCGGCACACATCCTGAAGTGGCTGCGCCCCGGTGGCCGCCTGTTCGTCATCCAGGGCCGCTCGCCGGTGATGGAAGCGGCGCTGATCAAGGCCGACGGCAGCGTGCAGTCCCTGTTCGAAACCGATATCGACTATCTGCTGGGTGCCGCGCCGGCCCCGCAGTTCCAACTCTGATCCGCTACATCCAAGGAAGCCGCAATGATCCGCCGATCCCTCGCCCTTGCGCTGGCTGTCGCCCTCTCGCCGCTGGCGGCCAATGCCGCCGACCTGATGCAGGTCTACGAAATGGCCCGCAACGGCGACCCGCAGCTGGCCTCCGCAGAGTCCAACCGGCTGTACACCAAGGAAGGCCAGGTGCAGGCCCGCGCGGCACTGCTGCCGTCGCTGGGCGGCTCGGCGTCGCTGAACCGCACCCGCTCCTCGCTGGATGGCGTCAGCGGCTCGAGCACCTCCACCTCGCGCAAGTACGGCATCTCGGGTGAGCAGACCCTGTTCAACTGGACCCAGTTCGCCAACCTGCGGACCCAGCGCGAGATCAGCAAGGCAGCCGACTTCGACCTGGAATCGGCGAACGACGACCTGATCGTGCGCACCGCCACCACCTACTTCAACGTCCTGGTGGCGATCGAATCGCTCAGCGCCGCGCAGACCAACGAAGCGGCCGCCAAGAAGCAGTTCGACTACGCCGACAAGCGCCTGGAAGTCGGTCTGGCGCCGATCACCGACGTGCACGAAGCCCGCGCCCAGTACGACCAGGCGCGCGCCAACACCATCCTCGCCCGCAACACCCTGGCCGATGCCTACCAGGCGCTGAGCGAACTGACCGGGCAGCCGGTGCAGGGCCTGCGCAGCCTGCCGGAGGACTTCCGTCCGGAACTGCCGGCCAACCGCGGCGACGTCGACAAGCTGGTGGCCGATGCGATCGCGCAGAACCCGGCGCTGAAGGCGCAGGAACTGAAGGTCAACGCCGCCGAGTCCGGCGTCTCGGCCGCCCGCGGCGGCCACTACCCGACCCTGTCGCTGGGCGGCAGCTGGGGCAAGAGCGCCAATTGGGGCGACAGCGTCGGCGGCTCCTCGTTCGGCCCGGACGCGACCACCAACTCGATCGGCCTGACCCTGAACGTGCCGATCTTCTCCGGTGGCGCCACCCAGTCCTACGTGCGCCAGGCCCTGGCCCAGCGCGACATCGCCCAGGACGGCTACGAGCAGCAGAAGCGCGCGCTGGACCGCAACACCCGCAATGCCTACCAGGCCGTGGTGGCGGGCATCAGCGAGGTCGAGGCACGCCGCCTGGCCGTGGTGTCGGCGCAGAGCGCGTACGACGCCTCGCAGGTCGGCCTGGAAGTCGGTACCCGTACCGTGCTGGACGTGGTGCAGAACCAGCGCACCCTGTTCCAGGCCAAGCTGGACTATGCGCAGGCCCGCTACACCTTCCTGCTCAGCCGGCTGCAGCTCAGCCAGGCCATCGGCGCGCTGGACGTGGCCGAGGTGCAGGACATCAACCGCCTGTTGACCCAGGATGCCGAGGCGCAGCTGGCGGCGGGCAGCATGCAGTAAGTCCCGCCGCTTCACCGGCATGGACATGCGAAAGGCGGGCTTTGGCCCGCCTTTCGCGTATGCGCCATCACGTGGCGCGGAAGCCAGACGTCGCGACTGCCTCCTACTCCGGTGCCGGCAACCGCGGCGCGATCAGTTCCAGGGTCCGTTCCAGCGCACCGCGGCCGTTGGCCACCAGCTGGGCGCCGGCCTGGACCATCTGCCGGCGCGCCGACGCATCCCCCAGCAGGCGCAGCAGTTCGTCGCCGAGCTGGGCGGCATCGTCGCGGATGCTCAGCGCCCCGGCTTCGCTCATCCGCCGCGAGATCTCGGCGAAGTTGTGCAGGTGCGGGCCGGTGATCACCGCCGTACCCATCGCCGCCGGCTCCAGCAGGTTGTGCCCGCCGATGGCCTGCAGGCTGCCGCCGACGAAGGCCACCTGCGCGCAGGCGAAGAACGGCATCAGCTCGCCCAGCGTGTTGAGCACGAACACCTGGGTGTCGGCGCCCGGCCACTGCTCGGCGCTGCGCGTGGCCACGCGCCAGCCCTGGGCCCGCACCGACGCCTCGACCTTGGCGAACCGCTCCGGGTGCCGCGGCGCCCACAGCAGCAGCGCATCGGGATACCGCTCCAGCACGCGCGCATGCAGGTCGATGACCGCCTGCTCTTCGCCTTCGTGGGTGCTGGCGGCGATCCAGGTCACGCGCCCGGCCGGCACATGCGCATGGAACGCGGCGAGCAGCGGCGCCGGATCCGGCGGGTGGATGTCGAACTTCAGGTTGCCCAGCGCGCAGACCTGCTCCTGGCGTGCGCCGAGCACGACGAAGCGGCGCGCATCCTCGCTCGACTGCGCGGCCACGCAGGTCACCGTGCGCAGCGCGCGCCCGACCAGCGGCCGCAGCAGGCGATAACCCTTCAGCGAGCGTGCCGACAGGCGCGCATTGAGGATGTAGACCGGGATCCGGCGATCGCGGCAGCCGAACAACAGGTTCGGCCACAACTCGGTTTCCAGGATCAACGCCAGGCTCGGGCGGAAATGGTCGAGGAAACGCCCGGCGCTGCCCGGCACGTCGTAAGGCAGGTAGACGTGGTCCACCGCGTCGCCCCACAGCGCGCGCACCCGCTGCGATCCGGTGGGGGTGATGGTGGTGATGACCCAGCGGATGTCCGGGCGCTGCCGGCGCAGCGCATCCACCACCGGCGCGGCGGCGTTGACCTCGCCCACCGAGACCGCGTGCAGCCACACGCAGGGCCTGCGCCCGCTTTCCGGATACGACGCATAGCGTTCGTCCCAGCGCTTGAAGTATTCGCGCACGCGGAAGCCACGCCATACCAGGTGATAGACGGTGATGGGCAGCAGCAGGTACAGCAAGGCCGAGTACAGGCCCCGCAGCAGCAGTTCGACGGGATCCTTGCGCATCCGGCGAGGATACCTATGCGCGGGGAACTAGTGGATAGGAAACCGGCGGAGCTGCATGCGCGGCCATCGCCCCGGCCGCCTCCGGGTGCCCATCCGCGGGTTCCTCATTAGAATCCCCCCATGTCCGACACCCCCACCTCCGCCACCCGCCCGTCACTGTGGCAGCCACGCCACTGGCCGACGTTCGCCTGGCTGGCGCTGGCCATGCTGGGCGCTCGCCTGCCCTGGATGCTGCAGCGCGCGATCGGCCGCGGCATCGGCTGGCTGGCGCTGCACCTGGCCGGTACCCGCCGGCATGCCGCCGAGGTGAACATCCGCCTGTGTTTTCCCGAGCAGGACGAGGCCTGGCGGCGGCAACTGCTGCGCGACAGTTTCGATGCGCTCGGCGTGGGCATCTTCGAGTTCGCCCGCGCCTGGTGGGGCAGCATCGACGCGATCCGCCCGCGGGTGGAGATCCAGGGCCTTGAGCACCTGCAGGCACTGCAGGCGCAGGGCCGCGGCGTGTTGCTGGTGTCAGGACACTTCATGACCCTGGAGATGTGCGGGCGGCTGCTGTGCGACCACGTGCCGCTGGCCGGCATGTACCGGCGCTACCGCAACCCGGTGATGGAATGGGCGGTCAAGCACGGCCGCCTGCGCTACGCCAGCGCGATGTTCGCCAACGAGGACATCCGCGCCACCGTGCGCCACCTGAAGAAAGGCGGCCTGCTCTGGTACGCGCCCGACCAGGACATGCGCGGCAAGGATTCGGTGTTCGTGCCGTTCTTCGGGGTACCCGCTTCCACCATCACCGCCACCCACCAGTTCGCGCGGCTGACCGGCTGCGCCGTGGTGCCCTTCTTCCACCGTCGCGAAGGCGGGCGCTACCTGCTCACGATCGCGCCGCCGCTGCCGGACTTCCCCACCGAGGATGTGGTCGCCGACACCGCGCGGGTCAACGCCGCGATCGAGCAGATGGTGCGCGAAGCGCCGGCCCAGTACCTGTGGATCCACCGCCGCTTCAAGCGGCAGCCGCAAGGACGCAGCCGCTTCTATCAGCGCGATTGATCGCCGCCGGCCGGCGCCGGCGACGGATGGGCTAGCAGGGCGCCGGCGAACAGCGCGGCCAGCAGCAGGGTCGCGCCGCCCCAGAACGCCGAGTAGAACGCCAGGTGGGTATTGAACGGGAACACCGTCACCGCCAGCGCCAGCGTGGCCGGGCGCGCCCGTGCCCGTGCCTCCGCGTCCGCGTAACGCCACGCGCGCCACGCCATGGACGCGCCGGCCAGCCACAGCAGCAGGCCCAGGATGCCGGTTTCGGACAGGATCTCGAGCACCAGCTGGTGGGCATGCAGCGCCGGCCCGGTGCCCCAGGCGGCGTACTGCCCGTGCGCCGGATCGCACTGCGGAAAGGCGTTGCGGAACTCGCGCGTGCCCACCCCATTGAGCGGATGCGCGCGCACCATGCACGCAGCCGCGCTCCAGATCTGGCTGCGTCCGGACAGCGCCGCATCCACACCGGCCGCATCGCCGGTCAACGCCATCGCGGTGCGCGTCACCCGCTCGCGCACCTGCGGGGACAGCCCGGCCAGCAGCACCGCGCCGAGCACGCCGGACAGCAGCACCAGGGCCATGCCCTTCCGGCCCAGCAGGCGCCAGCCGGAGAACAGCATCACCAGGGCATAGGTGATCCAGGACGCACGCGAACCGGCGAGCACGATCACCACCCCGGTCGGCAGCGCCGCCAGCAGCCAGCCCCAGCGTCCCCAGCGCGCGGCGGCGGCGAACAACAGGAATGGCGTGAGGCTGGCCAGTACCTGCCCGAACTTGAGGTTGCACGGCCCGAACACGCCGCTGAGACGGTCCGCCTGCGCCGCTTCCCCGGCGCTGCACAGGCCGTGCCCGCTGACCAGCCATTTCACCTGGTCCATCGACCAGAACAGCGGGCTGCTGCCGGCCAGTGCCTGCGCCAGCGCATCGGCCACCCACAACGCGACGACCACGCCCAATCCGGTGAAGGTGGCCCGGCGCCGGGCGTCGTTCGCCACGGCGATGGCCACCAGCCACATGAAAGGCAGGTGGCGCAGCCCGGCCGCGACCCGGCCCCAGGCACGGCCGGGATCGTCCGCGTCCACAGCCGAGACCAGCTGCGGCAGCCAATAGGCAAGGAACAGCGTGCTGGTCAGCGCCCACGCCGGCACGCTGAGCAGGCGGCGGCCGTCGCCGGTGAAGCGCTGCCACGCCAGGTAGCCCAGCATCACCAACGCACCCAGCGCCAGCAACGCCTCGGCGATGCCCGGCGCCGGCCACGCCGCGACGCAGGCGATCACCCAGGCCGGGGCCCATTTCAACAGAGGCGCCGGCGACGCCACGGGGGATTCAATCGACGAGTTCGCCATAAACGTCCAGCGTGGCACGCTGCATGGCCCGCAGGGTGAAAGGGATGCGCCGCGGCAGCGATGGCGGTTGCCGCAGCAGGTCCAGCGCACGCGCCACCAATGTCGCGGCATCGCCCGGCGGCACCGCGCCGGAGGGCTGCAGCTCGCCCAGCAGTTCGCCGACCCCACCGTGGTCCCAGCCCAGTACCGGGCGGCCCACTGCCAGCGCTTCAAGCACGGTGCGGCCGAACGCCTCGGGCTTGTCCGACAGCTGCAGGACCAGGTCGCTGGCCGCGTAGGCCTGCGCGATCCGGGTGGTGGGTTCGGTGATGGCGACCGCGTCGGCGATGCGCAGCGTGGCGGCCTGCTGCTCCAGTTCGCGCACGTATGCCTCGCGCCCCGGCTCGCGTGCGCCCGGCATCCACAGCCGTGCCGGCACATCGTGCCCGCGCAATGCCGCCAGCAGGTGCAGCGCATGCGCATGGCCCTTGAGGCGGGTGCCGCGACCGGGCAACAGCAACAGCGGCCCGGCGCCGGCCAGCGCCGGATGCAGCGCTTCGACCGCCAGCCGCGGCCGCCGGTCGGCCGGCGCCACGTGCGGGAACTGCGCCAGGTCCACGCCACGCGGGATCACCCGCAGGCGCTGCGGATCGGTGGCCGGGTAATGCGCGAGCAGGTAGTCGCGCACGCTGCGGGACACGCAGATCACCCGCTCGCCACTGGCCATGATGCCGCTGTAGCGACCCGGCGAATTGAGCCCATGCATGGTCGTGACCCAGTGTGGGCGCCGTTCCCGCGGCATGCCGCGCAGCGCGTGCCAGCCCAGCCAGGCCGGCAGCCGCGAACGCGCGTGCACGATATCGGCGCCGGTTTCGGCGAACAGTCTCCGCAGCGACACCACGTGGCGCAGGGTCAGCAGCGACTTGCGGCCGATGTCCAGCGCCAGGTGTTCGGCACCGCTGTCCAGCAGCGGCGGCACCAGACGGCCACCGGCCGAGACCACGATGGCGCGATGCCCGGCCTCCACCAGCGCCTGGGCGATCTCCAGCGTCGAGCGCTCGACGCCGCCGGAGTGCAGCGCGGGCAGCAGCTGCACCACGGTCAGGCGGCGCATGCGGGCGTTCAGTCGACCAGCACGAACACCGCGCCGCAGTACGGGCAGGCGGCTTCGCCGTTGGGCTCGTTCTCGATCGGCAGGTAAACCCGCGGATGCGAATTCCACAGCGCCATCTCCGGCGTCGGGCAGCTCAACGGCAGGTCGGCACGGTGCACGTTGTAGCGCTTCTCGGCGTTGGCGGGCGCGGCGGCGGTATGGCTCATGGCGTCATTCACACAGGAAAACCGGGACCGGGCAATTCTAGCAGCGCCGGCAGGACATGGACTTCGCCGGGCATGAGCCGGTGCCATGTCCGGCGACTCCTTCTGCGATGGCCCGCACCCGGCCGCCACCCCATGGCGCCCCGGCAGCCACCGCGCCCAGCGCTACGTCCGCCAGCTCGGGGCCTGCGCATGGAGGAGTTCCCTGACCGCTCCGCCGCGCTGACCGCGCACATCGCAGCGGTTCATGCCGCCTGCCGGCCACCTGGATCCGCGCGCTGTCCTCCGCCCTGCGGGTGATCAATGGCCACATGCGCATCGAGGACGACGGCAGGCCGACGTCCCGGCTGGCCGCATGCTGGTGGATTCATCGCCAGCCGGCGCCTGCCGGGATCCTGGCACCCGGCAGTGATGCACCTGATGCCCGCCGGCACCCCGGTACCGGCGGCACCGGCACACGCCTGGTTCTCAGACCAGGATGCCCAGCAACCCACCCACGCCGATGCCGACGACGGTACCGACAAAGAGACCGGCAAGGAACTGCATCCGCAGCGAATCGGAGACGCCGCGCCTGACGTCATGGTCCGAGATCTTCTTGAACATGCCCCCATCTCCCGATATGAAAGAACACGGAGGGGCGCGCCAGGCGCGCACGAAGCAGGACCGCTCCCGCCTGCAACCTCCCTGTTCCCTCCGCATGGCATTCCACGCCGGCCGGGACGACGAGCCCATTTTCCCGTCTCCCGCAGGCCCTCCGGCCTGTCATGGATTTCACCCGAGATACCCGTTTCCCGTAACTGTCAGAATTGACAGGTCGCGGCGTTCCCATGCGGCGCACACGGCGGCCGCCCGGCCAGCTCGATCCAGCAGGCGAAGGTCGGGTGGCCTTCGATCATCACCGGCGGCGCGGCCCGGTGGACATGGAAACCGGTCCGCCGCAGCAACCGCTCCATCGCCAGCGGCGAGACACTGATGAGTCGCTTCCCGCCCCGGCGTTCCACGTAGTCGGCCGCCAGTTGCAGGATGTCCACCGCCAGCGCCGACGGGCGCTGCGTCGCTCCCCCGGTTCGCGCGCCGCGCAGGTCCATCACCGCGAAGCGCGACAGTTCCCACACCTCCTCCGAACAGGGCGGTGGCAGGCCGTTCATCAACTGCGGGAACATCTCGCCCAGCAGATAGGGGCCGGTAGTCGGCAACAGCCGCGCATAGCCGACGATGGCGTGCTGGTCATCACGGGCGATCACATGCACGGTTTCGGGCCGGTCGAACCGGTCGCGCTCGATTCCCGGCGGCGTATCCAGCTGCCAGCCGAGGGTTTCGATGAATACCCGGTAGCGGTAGCGGCCCAGTGCCCGATTGAGCAGCGGCGACAGGTCGCCTGCCCGGGCGAGGATGAATTCCATGAGCCGCTCCCTGTTGCTGAAGGACGGGGAGGAGTCTTGCAATGCAGCAAATGCCTGATAACTGTCAGGATTGACAGGTCGGCAGTGTCCACGCGCCGCGGCGCACGCGTCGCGGGCGACGGCTGCAGCGCGCCCGAACCGCCGCCAGTCAGTGCGTCAGCGGAAGCCGATGGCGTCCAGCACCACCGGTTTCCATTCCAGCGTGTCGACCAGTTGCCTGAGGCAGCACGCGGTATGGTCCGGGCCGACGTCCCGGCCCTGTTCATCCACCAGCATCACGTTGCTGCGCGGCGTGTCACGGCAGGCGGCGGAGACGGGCCGGGCCAGGGTATCGATATGCCAGTCCCAGCCAACCGAGACGGCCGGTACCGAGGTGGTGGCCCATTCGGTATACCCGCTGATGTCCGAGCAGGCCGCCCCCGCTGCAGCGTGGCCATGTTCCTCGTCCAGCCCCGATACCAGGTGCACGAGCCGGATCTGGCCAAGCGCCTGCCGCGATAGGCGGATGTAACCGTCGTCTGTCATTATCATGCAGCCTATGGCAGTGCAGGCGATGGCGGTGCGCCAGGCGATGGACTTGACCAATCTAGATGCACGTTGCGGGTACTGGAAGCTGTCAGTGCTGACAGTGCCACCCGGCCGTGATCACGGTTTCATCGAGGGCGGAAATGGAGGCGTGGCGGGAAGACCAACTCAATGCGCTGCTGGTGCCCGATGGACAGGACGACCTGTTCGGGACGATCGCCGGAATGGTACGCGCCCTGGGTTTCGAACACTGCGCCTATGGCGTGCGCGCACCGCTGCCGCTGGCGCAGCCGGAAATCGTGATGCTCAACGATTACCCGGAGATCTGGCGGAAGCGCTACCAGGACAACAACTACCTGCAGGTCGACCCCACCGTGCGCCAGGGCGCGGCGTCGCTCGATGCCTTCGCCTGGTCCAATGGCGACGATCCGCTGGACCCGGCCGCGGCCTTCTGGGAGGACGCGCGCCTGCATGACATCACCTGCGGCGTATCGCTGCCGGCGCTGGCGGCCAACAGCGTGCGCGGCATGCTGACCCTGACCCGTGGCGGTTCACGCCTGGACCCGCTGGAACTGCGCACCAGGTGGCCGCAGCTGCTGTGGCTGGGCCAGGTCGCCCACCATGGGTTGGCGCGGGAAATGCTTGCGCGCTGGCGCGCGACCTCGCGCGAGGCGCTGAGCGCGCGCGAGATCGAGATCCTGCGCTGGGTCGCCGAAGGCCATACCAACCGCCAGATCGCCGCCCGCTTCAACATCACCGAGCGCACGGTCAACTTCCACCTCAACAACGCCATGACCAAGCTCGACGTCGGCAACCGCACGGCCGCGGCGGTGCGCGCGGTGGTCCTGGGCATCATCGCCTGACCCGGCGCCGCGCCCGGCGGCAGCCGCGGGCACCGAATGGCGCGGATACGACAAGGCCGGCATGCGCCGGCCTTGTGGTGGGTACCGTGGCGACGCGGCTCAGGTGCCGCGCTCGGCTTCCATCTGCTTGCGGATCTGCGCATCGACCGCGGCGATGGCGGTCATGTTCAGCACGCGGCGCGAACTGGCGCTGCTGGTGAGGATGTGAACCGGCTTGGAGATGCCCATCAGGATCGGGCCGATCGCCACGCCGTCGGTGAACACCCGCACCAGGTTGTAGGCGATGTTGGCCGCCTCCAGGTTGGGCAGCACGAACAGGTTGGCGCGGCCCTTGAGCGTGCTGTTGGGCAGCAGCTTCTCGCGCAGCGCCTCGTCCCACGCGGTGTCGCCCTGCATCTCGCCGTCCACGTTCAACCGCGGGTTGCGCTTGAGCAGCTGCTCGCGCACCTGGCGCATCTTCAGCGCATCCTTGGAATCATGGCTGCCGAAGTTGGAGTGCGACAGCAGCGCCACCTTCGGCTCGATGCCGAACAGCTTCATGCGGTAGGCGGCCTGCAGCGTGGACTCGACGATCTGCTCCACGCTCGGGTCTTCCTGCACGTGGGTATCGACGAAGAAGAACACGCCCTGCGAGTTGATCACCCCGGTCATCGCCGAAGTCGAACTGACCCGCGGCTCCAGCGGGATCACGCTGCGTACGTAACCGAGCTTCTTGTGGAAACGGCCGACCACGCCGCTGAGCATGGCGTCGGCCTCGCCGCGCGCCACCATCACCGCGGCGATCAGGGTCGGGCGCGAGCGCAGCAGGTTCTTGGCCGCGGCCACGGTCACGCCACGACGGCCGGTGAGCCCGTGGTAGTACTGCCAGTAGTCGTTGAAGCGCGGATCGTCGTTGATGTTGGTGACTTCGAAATCCACGCCCGGCTTCATGCGCAGGCCCAGCCGCTCGATGCGCGATTCGATCACGTCCGGGCGGCCGATCAGGATCGGGAAGGCCACGCCTTCGTCGATCACGTTCTGCACCGCGCGCAGCACCACTTCCTCCTCGCCTTCGGCATAGACAACGCGCTGCTTGTCGGCGCGCGCCTGGTCGTAGACCGGCTTCATGAACAGGCTGGTGCGATAGACGAACTGCGCCAGCTTCTGCCGGTAGGCGGCCATGTCGGCGATCGGGCGCGTGGCCACGCCCGAGTCCATCGCCGCCTGTGCCACCGCCGAGGACAGCTCCACCAGCAGGCGGCGGTCGAACGGGCGCGGGATCAGGTAGTCGCGGCCGAAACTCGGGGTGTCGCCGCCGTAGGCCGCGCCGAGGTCGGACGCCTCCTTGCGGGCCAGCGCGGCGATGGCACGCACGCAGGCGACCTTCATTTCCTCGTTGATGCCGGTGGCGCCGACGTCGAGCGCGCCGCGGAACAGGTACGGGAAGCACAGCGCGTTGTTGACCTGGTTCGGGTAGTCCGAACGGCCGGTGCCGATGATCGCGTCCGGGCGCGCGGCGCGCGCCACTTCCGGCATGATCTCCGGGGTCGGGTTGGCCAGCGCGAAGATCACCGGGTCCGGCGCCATGGTCTTGACCATCTCGGCGGTGAGGATGCCCGGGGCCGACAGGCCCAGGAAGATGTCCGCACCCTCGACGATCTCGGCCAGGGTGCGCTTGTCGGTGTCGCGCGCATAGCGCGCCTTCTCCGGATCCAGCCCTTCGCGGCCGCTGTGGATCACGCCGTCGCGGTCGAACGCCAGCACGTTTTCCGGCTTGACGCCCAGCTCCACCAGCATGTTCACGCAGGAAATGCCGGCCGCGCCCATGCCGGTGGTGGCGACCTTGACCTCGCCGATCTTCTTGCCGGTGATGTCCAGCGCGTTGAGGATGGCCGCACCGACGATGATCGCGGTGCCGTGCTGGTCGTCATGGAACACCGGGATGTTCATGCGCTCGCGCAGCTTGCGCTCGACCACGAAGCACTCCGGCGCCTTGATGTCCTCCAGGTTGATGCCGCCGAAGGTCGGTTCCAGCGAGGCGATGATGTCGACCAGCTTGTCCGGGTCGTTCTCGTCGACCTCGATGTCGAACACGTCGATGCCGGCGAACTTCTGGAACAGCACGCCCTTGCCTTCCATCACCGGCTTGCCGGCCAGCGGGCCGATGTTGCCAAGGCCCAGCACCGCGGTGCCGTTGGAGATCACCGCGACCAGGTTGCCGCGTGCGGTCAGCTCGCTGGCCGCGGCCGGGTCGGCGACGATCGCTTCGCAGGCATAGGCCACGCCCGGCGAGTACGCCAGCGACAGGTCGCGCTGGGTGAGCATCGGCTTGGTGGCGGCGACCCGGATCTTCCCCGGCGGCGACATGCGGTGGTAGTCGAGGGCGGCCTGCTTGAAATCTTCTTTGGACATCGACGGGACTTGCTGTGGCTGAATGCCCGATTCTAGCGACTCGGCGACGACATGAACCGTTTCATCGGGGACTGCATTCAGGACGCGGCACCCGAATCGGCATGCTGCCCTGCAGCATTTTACGAAAATATTTTTCATTGCACCGGTTATCTGCTACATAGACCGCTCTCCAGCGGGAAAGATGGGGGCATCATCAGCGTGATCCGGAATGGATAAAAAACAATTTCAAGCCATGCCAACCGTGCTCCGTGGCAAGGGCCTGGGCGCCGCCGACGCCGCGCTGTCGACGACCGACGCAGCCCGCCAGGGGTGGTCCATCCTGCGTGAGCAGGTCAGCCTGCCGGCCGCGGTCCTGCTGCGTTCGGCGCTGCTGCACAACCTGGAATGGATGCGCCGCTTCGTCGCCGCCTACGGCGTGCAGCTGGCGCCGCATGGCAAGACCACGATGAGCCCGGAGCTGTTCCGCCTGCAGCTCGATGCCGGCGCCTGGGGCATCACCGTGGCCACCGCGCCGCAGGCGCGGGAGGCCTGGCTGGCCGGCGCGCGCCGCATCCTGGTCGCCAACCAGCTGGTCGGCCCGGCCAACATGGCGATCATCGCCGAGCTGCTTGAGGCCGGTGGCACCGAGGTGTTCTGCCTGGTCGATTCGGCCGCCAACGCCGACGCGCTGGGGCGCTGGTTCGACGCCCACGGGCTGTGCCTGGACGTACTGCTGGAGATCGGCGTCAGCGGCGGCCGCACCGGCGTCCGCGACGACGCCCAGGCGCAGGCGGTGGTCGCGGCGGCCACACGCTGGCCACGGGCGCTGCGGCTGGCCGGCGTGGAAGTCTACGAGGGCGTGGTGGCCGACGAGGCGGGCGTGCGCGCGATCCTGCGCCGCAGCGTGGAGACCTTCCAGCGACTGCGCGCCGGCGCCGCGTTCGGCCGCGTGCCGGCGCTGCTGACCGGTGCCGGCTCGGCCTGGTTCGACGTGGTCGCCGAGGAGTTCGCCGCGTTGTCCGGTGACGCCACGGCCGAGATCGTGCTGCGCCCGGGCTGCTACCTCACCCATGACGTCGGCGCCTACCGCCAGGCCGCCAGCCGCATCCAGGCCGGCAACCCGGTCGCGCGACGGATGGGCACGAGCCTGCGCCCGGCGCTGCGGCTGTGGGCCTACGTGCAGTCACGACCGGAGCCGGAACGGGCCATCGTCGGGCTGGGCAAGCGCGATGCCGCGTTCGACGCAGGCTTCCCGGTGCCGGCGCTGCATTACCGGCCCGGCGATGCCATGCCCGGCGACGCCGCCGCGCACTGGCAGGTGACGGCGATGATGGACCAGCACGCCTTCCTGCAGGTGCGGGCCGAAGACGACCTGCGCGTGGGCGACATGCTGTGCTTCGACATCTCCCACCCGTGCCTGACCTTCGACAAGTGGCGCCACCTGCTGGTGGTCGACGACGACCACAACGTGGTCGATGCCGTCTCCACGCAGTTCTGAGCCGCCGCCGGACCCGCACGCATGAGCCATGGACACCTGCTGCTGATCTACGCCGTGCTGGCGATCGTCGCCTTGATCGTGCTGATCGCCCGCTACCGGCTCAATCCCTTCATCAGCGTCACCCTGGTCTCGGTGGGGCTGGCGCTGCTGGCCGGCATGCCCGCGCCGGAGATCCTGCCGGCCTATGAGCAGGGCGTCGGAAAGACCCTGGGCCACATCGCGCTGATCGTGGCGCTGGGCACCATGCTCGGCAAGATGATGGCCGAGTCCGGCGGCGCCGAACGCATCGCGCGCACGCTGATCGCGCGCTTCGGCACCGGCAACGTGCACTGGGCGATGATGCTGATCGCCTTCTGCATCGGCCTGCCGATCTTCTTCGAGGTCGGCTTCGTGCTGCTGATCCCGATCGTGCTCAACGTCGCCCGCCGCACCGGCGTGCCGCTGCTGCTGGTCGGGTTGCCGATGGTCGCGGGGTTGTCGGTGGTGCACGGACTGGTGCCGCCGCACCCGGCGGCGATGCTGGCCGTGCATGCCTATGGCGCGGACGTGGGCCGCACCGTGTTCTATGCGCTGCTGGTGGGGCTGCCGACCGCGGCGCTGGCCGGGCCGGTGTTCGCCAGGGTGGTCGCACCCCGGGTGGCGCTGCCGGCGCACAATCCGATGGAAGCCGCGCTGCTGGACGAGGGCCACGGCCGCATTCCCGACGAGCAGCTGCCGGGCTTCGGCATCACCATCGCCACCGTGCTGCTGCCGGTGGCGCTGATGCTGCTGGGCGGCTGGGCCGACCAGATCGCCACGCCCGGCTCGCCGCTCAACCACGGCCTGCGCTTCATCGGCCACTCGGTGGTGGCGCTGCTGCTGGCCACGCTGCTGAGCTTCGTCACCCTGGGGCTGATGCGCGGCTTCAACCGCGAGCAGATCCTGAAATTCTCGCAGGAGTGCCTGGCCCCGACCGCCGCCATCACCCTGCTGGTCGGCGCCGGCGGCGGCCTCAACGGCATCCTCGTGCACACCGGCGTGGCCAGCCAGATCATCGACCTGTCCCGCCAGTTCCAGCTGTCGCCGCTGCTGATGGGCTGGACCATGGCCGCGCTGATGCGCATCGCCACCGGCTCGGCGACGGTGGCCATGACCACCGCGTCGGGCATCGTCGCCCCGATCGCCGCCGCGCTGGGCTACCCGCACCCGGAACTGCTGGTGCTGGCCACCGGCGCCGGCTCGGTGGTGCTGTCGCACGTCAATGACGGCGGCTTCTGGCTGGTCAAGGAATACTTCAACATGTCCGTGGCCCAGACCTTCAAGACCTGGACCGTGCTGGAAACCCTCATCTCCGTCACCGCGCTGGCGCTGGTGGCGGCCCTTGCCGCCGTGCTCTGAACCGAAGAACCCACCATGTTCGACATCGTCTACGAACTGCGCCAACGGCTGCACGAATTCAGTCCGGTCGAGGCCCGCATCGCCAACACCATCCTCGCCGACGTCGATGCCGCCGCCCAGTACGGCGTGACCGAGCTGGCCGAGCGCGCCGAGGTCAGCGCCGCGGCGATCTCGCGCTTCGCCAAGACGCTGGGCTGCGAACACGTGCGCGAACTGCGCGCGCGCCTGGCTTCGGCCAGCGCGGTCGGCAAGCGCTTCCTCGAGCAGCAGAACGCGCCACCGGTATCGGCGCTGTTCGCGCAGATCTGCGACGACATCCAGGCCAGCCTGCGCCACAACCTGGCCAACCTGCAGGAAGACGTGGTGCAGCAGCTGGCCGATGCGATCTGCCAGGCGCGGCGCATCCACGTGTTCGGCATCGGCGGCTGTTCCACCGTGTTCTCGCAGGAACTGCAGAACCGGCTGATGCGCTTCGGCCTGCCGATCACCGCCTGCAGCGACGCGGTGGTGATGAAGATGACCGCCGCCATCCTCGGCCCACAGGACCTGGTGCTGGCGCTGTCGGTCAGCGGCATCACCCCGGAGGTGATCTCGGCGGTGGAGATCGCGCGCACCTATGGCGCGCGGGTCGGCGCGATCACCCGCGCCGGCACGCCGCTGGCCGAGCTGAGCGACTGGCTGCTGCCGATCAGCATCGAGGAGACCGATTTCGTGTTCAAGCCATCCGCCTCGCGCTACGCGATGATGCTGGCGATCGACGTGCTGGCCACCACCACCGCGCTCAACGGCGCCAGCGAGAACCACGAACACCTGCGCCGCATCAAGCTGGCGCTGGACCGCTACCGGGGCGGCGACTCGCGCCTGCCGCTGGGCGACTGATCGATGCACGACGTACTGATCCGCAACGCGCTGGTGCTCGATGGCAACGACCGCCCCGGCCGCCATGGCGACGTGGCGGTACGTGACGGCCGCATCGTCGCGGTAGGTGCAGTGGATGGCGGCGCCCGCCAGGTGATCGATGCCGGCGGCCGCGCGCTGGCGCCGGGCTTCATCGACGTGCACACCCACGACGACCTGGAAGTGCTGCGCAACCCGGGCATGGCCAGCAAGCTGTCGCAGGGCGTGACCACTGTGGTGGTCGGCAACTGCGGCATCAGCGCCAGCCCGGTGCGCATCCGCGGCGAGGTACCGGACCCGATGAACCTGCTCGGCGAGGCCGGCGATTTCCGCTATGCCGATTTCGCCAGCTACCGCCAGGCCGTGGAAGCGGCACGCCCGGCGGTGAACGTGGCCGCCCTGGTCGGGCATACCGCGCTGCGCCAGAACCACATGGACCGGCTTGACCGCGCCGCCACCGCCGGAGAGATCGATGCGATGCGCGCGCAGCTGCGCGCCAGCCTGGCGCAGGGCGCGCTGGGCCTGAGCAGCGGGCTGGCATATGGCTCGGCGTTCCATGCGCCGTCGGCGGAAGTGGCCGAACTGGCCAGGGAACTACCGCACGGCGGGCTGTACGCCACCCACCTGCGCGATGAATTCGGCGGCATCCTGGCGGCGCTGGACGAGGCGTTCGACGCCGCACGCGCGCCGCAGGCCGCGGTGCGCGTCTCGCACCTGAAATGCGCGGGCATCGACAACTGGGGCCGCAGCCGCGAGGTACTGCACCGGCTGGACGCCGCCTCCGGCAGCCAGGACGTGGCCTGCGACTGCTACCCGTATGCCGCCAGCGCTTCCACCCTTGACCTGAAGCAGGTCACCGATGCCTACGACATCCTGGTCACCTGGTCCGAGCCGGAACCGGCGCAGGGCGGCCGCCTGCTGGCCGCCATCGCCGCCGACTGGGGGGTGACGCTGCTGCAGGCCGCGGTGCGCCTGCAGCCGGCCGGCGCGGTCTACCACTGCATGGACGAGAACGACGTGCGCCGCATCCTCGCGCACCCGCTGACCATGATCGGCTCGGACGGCCTGCCGCGCGATCCGCGTCCGCATCCACGCCTGTGGGGCACCTTCCCGCGCGTGCTCGGCCATTACGCGCGCGACCAGGCGCTGTTTCCGCTGCACACCGCCGTGCACAAGATGACCGGGCTGCCGGCCTCGCGCTTCGCGCTGGGCGCGCGCGGCGGCATCCACCCCGGCGGCTGTGCCGACCTGGTGCTGTTCGACCCGGCGCGCGTGCGCGACACCGCCAGCTTCCACGATCCGGTGCGCGCGGCCGAGGGCATCGACGCGGTGTGGGTCAACGGACAGCTGGCCTACGACGGCAGCGAGGTGGTCGCACGCGCCGGGCGCTTCATCGCGCCGGGCGGCTGATCGCCCCGCGGCGCCGAACGCATGGCGCATCCGCGCAACCATCCAGGATCACTGCAACAAGGAGCATCCATGAGCGACATCAAGCGTTACGGCGCCGAGGGCGGCGTCGGCCAGGGCCGCCAGCACATGCCGTTCTCGCGCGCGGTCGAAGCCGACGGCTGGCTGTACGTCTCCGGCCAGGTACCGATGCGCGACGGCGAACTGGTCGGCGGCACCGTGACCGAGCAGGCGCACGTGGCCATCGGCAACGTGATGGCGATCCTCGCCGAGGCCGGCTACGGCCCCGAGCATGTGGTGCGCTGCGGCGTATGGCTGGACGACGCCCGCGATTTCTATGCCTTCAACAGCGTGTTCAAGCACTATTTCGGCGAGCACCCGCCGGCGCGCGCCTGCGTGGAGAACCGCATGGTCGTGGACTGCAAGGTGGAAGTGGACTGCGTCGCCTGGAAGCGCCCGCCGCGCTGAACCCGCGCCGCCCGGCCCGGCTGCGCAACCGCCAGGCCGCACCATCGGCACCTGCCGCGCATAACGGGCGGCTATGGCGCCACGCGCTCTTGCGACTGGCGCTGGAGGCGGCTCCGCGGCTATTGTGCATGCCGCAGCCCCGCTCCACGCATCGTGTTGCGGCGCAGCAGACCGGCCCGCTCGTCATGGAGATTCCCCATGCCTGCCTGCTTGCGCCCATGCCGGCCGCAGCCATCCCCGTCCGGCCCGACTGGCGGAAATACCGCCCTCGGGCATCGAACCTTCTGCCATCCGTCATGCGCACGGGCCGGCTCCGCCGGACTGCACGTGGCTCCGTCCCCTCCCCCGTGCCACGGAGCCCGGCCACACGCGGCAGTCCTTCCACGGCGGCGCCGGCCCTGCGCCGGACACCGCCCCAGATTCCTGCACTGGCAGGGCACGAGGTACTGATTCGATGATCCAACTTGATGCCGTACAGACGATCGCCTTCGGCGGACTGACCCTGTTCGCCGGCTACGCGCTGTGCCGCGCGATCCCGGTGCTGCGCCGCTACAACCTGCCCGAACCGGTCGTCGGCGGCCTGCTGGTGGCGTTGCTGGTGTGGGCCGCGCATGCGCGCGACACCACCCTGTTCGAACTGGACACCAGCCTCAAGGTACCGCTGATGGTGGCCTTCTTCACCACCCTGGGCATCAACGCCAGCCTGCGCCTGCTGCGGGTCAGCGGGCGCCAGGTGATGATCTTCCTGGTGCTGGCCAGCCTGTTCGCGGTGCTGCAGAACCTGGTCGGCATCGGCGTGGCATGGATGTTCGACCTGCACCCGATGTTCGGCGTGCTCGCCGGCTCGGCCACGCTCACCGGCGGCCCGGCCACCGGCATGGCCTTCGCGCCGCTGTTCGAGGAAGCCGGGCTGCAGGGCGCCGAGACCCTGGCGATCACCGCGGCGATGGCCGGCATCATCTGCGGCGGCCTGATCGGCGGCCCGACCATCACCGTGCTGATGCGGCGGTTCGGCATACGCGGCCCGGCCGGCAACGGCGCCACGGCCGATGGCAGCGCGGTGGACGACGAAAGCGTGCACGTGCATTTCCCCAACGAATCGGCGCGCGAGTTCGACGCGCTCAAGAGCATCGTGGTGCTGCTGATGGCGATGTGGCTGGGCGCGTGGGTCAGCCAGGGCTTCGATGGCCTGGGCCTGACCCTGCCCTCCTACATCGGCGCGATGCTGGTGGGCGCGGTGATCCGCAACATCGACGACTACACCGGACTGATCCGGCTGTCGGTGCCGACCACCGACCTGATCGGCAACATCTGCCTGGCACTGTTCCTGGCGGTGGCGCTGATGGACCTGAAACTGTGGGAACTGGCCGGCATGGGCCTGCCACTGGTGGTCAACCTGGTCATCCAGGTGGCGCTGGTGGCGCTGTTCGCGATTCCGATCTTCTACGTGATGGGCCGCGACTATGACGCGGCGGTGATGGGTGGCGGCTTCATCGGCTTCATGCTCGGCACCACCGCCAACGCCATGGCGGTGATGCGGCGGCTGGTGCAGCGCTACGGCGTGGCGCCGCGCGCGTTCCTGGTGGCACCGCTGGTGGGCGCGTTCTTCATCGACTTCGTCAACGCGCTGATCATCACCGGCTTCCTCAACTTCTGGCCGCACTGACCGCAGCCGGACGTTGCCGCAGCACGATCCCGCAGGGCCGCCACGAAGGCGGCCCTGCTTTTTTTGCAGCTACTGCACGGCTGCGCCGGCGCCCGGCCGGCGGGGATCGGCCGCGCCCTGGACACCGTCCCCGCCGACCAGCAGCGTCTGCGTGCTGCCGATGGTCTCGTCGCTTTCGATGCGGTGGCCCAGGCCACGCAGCAGGCGCAGCGTGTCGGGGCTGAAGCCCGGTTCGATCTGCAGCATGCCGGTGCCCATGTCCTGGTGGATGCGCGGGCGGTGGGTGGCCTCGGCGATGTTCATGCCGAAATCGACCACGTCCACGATCGTCTGCATCACCGTGCCGGGGATGGTGTTGCCGCCCGGGCTGCCGGTGACCAGCCACGCCTTGCCATCGCGCAGCACCAGCGTCGGCGACATGCTCGAGACCGGGCGGCGGCCGGGTTGCAGCGCGTTGGCGACCACACGCCCCGGCTCCTTGCGCGCGGCAAGCTGCGCGCGCAGCGAGAAATTGCCGATCAGGTTGCCGAGCAGGAAGCCGGTGCCTTCGGCCATCACCCCGGCGCCGAAATCCGAGCCCAGGGTGAAGGTATTGCTGACCGCGTTGCCGTCGGCGTCGACCACCGAGAAATGCGTGGTCTGCGGGCTTTCATGGGGCAGCGGATCGCCCGCCGCCAGCGCGGTGGCATCGAGCGCGCGGTCCGGCGAGAACTGCCGCCAGCGCACGTCGGCATAGGCCTTGGACACCAGCCCGCCTACCGGCGCGTTGACGAACTCCGGGTCGCCGGCGTGGCGTGCGCGGTCGGCCCAGGCAAGCTTGATCGCTTCAGCCATCGCATGCAGCGCCGCGGCCGAACCGGCCCCGTGCGCGGCCAGGTCCTCGTGCTCGAGCAGGTTGAGCATTTCCAGCACGCTGGCGCCGCCGCCACTGGACGGCGGCATGCTCACCACCGGGTGCCCGCGGTAGGTGGTGCGCAGCGGTTCGCGTTCGATGGCGCGGTAGCCGGCCAGGTCGTCGCGGCCGATCAGCCCGCCATGGCGCTGCATGGCCGCCACCAGCCGCTGCGCGATCGGCCCGCGGTAGAACGCATCCTCGCCGTCGCGCGCGATCAGCCGCAGCGACCACGCCAGGTCGGCCTGGCGCAGGCGTTCGCCCGCGCGCAGCGCGCTGCCGTCGGCGTGCAGGAACACGCTGGCGCCGGCTGGGCTGCGCGCCAGCCGGTCGCGTCCCCAGTCCAGCGCGAATGCTTCGTCACGGCTGAGCACCACGCCGTTGTCGGCCAGTTCGATCGCCGGCTGCAGCAGCCGTGCCCACGGCAGGCGCCCGTGGCGGCGATGCGCCAGCGCCAGCCCGGCCACCGTGCCCGGCACCCCGGCGGCCTTCCACCCGGCGGTTTCGCCGTCGATCCCGCCGTCGGCGCCGATGAAGCGCTCCAGCGTGGCCGCCGCCGGTGCCATCGAGCGGTAATCGATGGCGACGCTGCGGTTCTCGCCGGCCAGGTGCAGCAGCATGTAGCCGTCGCCGCCGATGTTGCCAGCGCGCGGCAACAGCACTGCCAGCGCGAATGCGGTGGCCACCGCCGCGTCCACCGCGTTGCCACCATCGCGCAGCACCTGCGCGCCGATCTCGCTGGCGCGCTGGTTCTGGCTGACCACCATGCCGCGGTCGCCGTGCTCGGGCTTCTGGATCGCCTGGTAGTTGAGCAGTTCGCGCGCGCCGGCCGGCGGCGCCAGGGCCAGCAGGGCACCCAACAGCAGCGCCATGCCACGGCCGGGGAGGGATACGATGAGTCGCAGGGTCATGCCAATCTCCGGTTTGCGGTTCGCGGGCGCATTGCCGGCCGTCCACCCGCGGCAGTGCCGATGGCGGCGGTCGCACTGGCCCATCCCGGAGCATGGCCGGCACCGGCGTGCCTGTCCCCCATCATTGATGGCCGACGGTATAGCTGGCGCGCATGGAAGCGCGCGGCAGCCGCCGCATGGCGGATGCCGGGCCGCGGCATGCCATAGCTGCCGGTTAACACCTGCACCGCGATTGTGATCCCCGCCATGGCGGGCCCGACGGTAATCTGCCCGCCATGCAGACGCCCGCCCGCCACACGCCCTCCCCCACGGCCGGTGCGTCCGCCGTTGCGCTGCGCTGGCGCCGCCTCGGCACGCCCCTGCTGCTGTGCCTGGTGCTTGCCGCGTGCGACACCGCGCCGGACGCGCGTGCGCCGGCAACCGCCGCCCCTGCCGCACCGCCCTCGCCGGCCATCGTCGTCGCCGCGCACCCACTGGCCGCGCGCGCCGGTGCCGAGGTGCTCGAACGCGGCGGCAGCGCGATGGACGCGGCCATGGCGGTGCAGTTGATGCTGGGACTGGTGGAACCGCAGAGTTCGGGCATCGGCGGCGGCACGGTGCTGCTGGCCTACGACGCCGACAGCGGCCAGGTCAGCGGCTACATCGGCCGCGAACAGGCACCGGCCGCAGCCGCTGCCGGCTGGTTCGACGATGCCGACGGACACCCGCTGGCACGTGCCGACGCCATGCTTTCCGGGCGCGCCACCGGCGTACCCGGCACCATCGCCACCTTCGCCCTGGCGCTGCGCGAGCATGGCCGGCTGCCATGGGCGCGCCTGTTCGACGGCACCATCGCCACCGCCGAGCAGGGCTTCACCATCACCGAGCGGCTGCAGCGGCACATCCACGGCCAGTTCCCGCAGGCGGCGACGGACGACGTGCGGCTGTTGTTCGACGACGGCCACGGCGGACGCCTGCGCGCCGGCGACACGCTGCGCAATCCGGCCTACGCCGCGACGCTGCGCACGCTGGCCGCCGGCGGTGCGCAGGCGTTCTACCAGGGTGCGCTGGCCCGGGCGATCGTCGCCCGCACCGCCGACGCGCCACGCCCGGGGGCCATGACCCTGGATGACCTGGCCGGCTACCGCGCCGAGAAAGTGGCCCCGCTGTGCCGTCCGCTGCGCGGCTACCGGCTGTGCTCGCTGCCGCCGCCGGCCAGTGGTGTCGGCGTGCTGCAGCTGATGGCGCTGCTGGACGGTACCGATATCGACCGTCGCGATGCGGGCGACCCGCAGGCGTGGCTGCTGTTCGCCGAGGCCAGCCGGCTGATGTACGCCGACCGCGACCACTACGTCGGCGATCCGCGCTTCGTCGACGTTCCGGTCGATGGCCTGCTGGCGGCCTACTACGTGGACGCGCGCCGCGCCCTGATCGGCACCCGGGCCGCGCCGCGGCCGCCGCGCCCCGGGGTCCCGGCCGGCGCTCCGGTCATTGCCTCCGACGCCACCGACGAGCCCGGCGGCACCAGCCATTTCGTGGTCGTGGACGGCCACGGCAATGCCGTCTCGGTGACCACCACCGTGGAATCGTTCTTCGGCTCCGGGCGCATGGTCGGCGGCTTCTTCCTCAACAACCAGCTCACCGATTTCGCCTGGGACCGCACCGACGGCCGCCCCGGCATGGCCAATGCCATCGCCGCCGGCAAGCGCCCGCGCTCATCGATGGCGCCGCTGCTGATGCTCGACGGCGACGGCCGCCTGGCCGGCGCGCTGGGATCGCCCGGCGGCTCGGCCATTCCCGCCTACATCGGCAAGACCCTGGTCGGGCTGCTCTATTGGCGCCTGCCGCTGGACCAGGCCGTGGCGCTGCCCAACCTGGTCGCGCGCGGCGAACGTTTCGATGGCGAGGCCGGCCGCTTCCCGGCACCGGTGCGTACCGCGCTGCGCGAGCACGGCGTGGACATCCGCAGCGGTGCCGGCGAGGATTCCGGCCTGCATGGCGTGTTCCTGCGCGACGGGCGCTGGCAATGGGCCGCCGACCCACGCCGCGACGGCACCGCCGCCTTTCCTGCCCACCGGACCCCCGATGCATCCCGTTGAACCCCGCGGCGAACCCGCACGCGCCGATCTCGTCGTCCTCGGCGCCGGCGTCGTCGGCCTCGCCACCGCCTATGCCGCCGCGCGCCGCGGCCTGTCCGTGCTGCTGCTGGACCGCGCCGACGGCCCGGTGCAGGGCACCTCGTTCGCCAACGGTGCGCAGCTGAGCTACGCCTACACCGACGCCATGGCCGGCCCGTCCACCTGGCGCCAGTTGCCGGCCATGCTGTTCGGACGCAACGGCCCGTTCCGCACGCGCTGGTCGGCCGACCCGGATTTCTGGCGCTGGGGCCTGGCGTTCCTGCGCCAGACCGGCAGCGCACGGCTGCGCGCCAACACCCTGGCGACGCTGCAGCTGGCGCTGGAGTCGCGCAGCGCGCTGCACGCGCTGCTGCAGCGCCACCCCATCGCTTTCGACCACGCCGTCTCGGGCAAGCTGCACGTCTACCACGACGCCGCGGCGCTGCATGGCGCGGCGTCGATGATCGCGCTCAAGCAGCCATTCGGGGTCGAGCAGCACCTGCTCGACGCGCGCCAGGCCATTGCCGCCGAACCGGCGCTGGCCGCGATGCCGGGCCTGGCCGGCGCGGTGCATTCGCCGCAGGAGGAAGCCGGCGATCCGTTCCGCTTCGGCGTCGGCCTGCTGCAGGTGCTGCAGCAGCAGTACGGCCTGCAGGCGCGCTTCGGCGTCGATATCCGGCGCGTGGTGCGGCAGGACGACGGCTGGTGCCTGCAGCCGCATGCCGGCGCGGCGCTGCAGGCGCGGCGGCTGGTGGTGTGCAACGGCATCGACGGCGCGGCGCTGCTGCGGGCGCTGGGCGTGCGCATGCCGCTGATGGCGATAAAGGGCTATTCGTTCACCGCGCCGTGTGGCCCGCGCGCGCCCACCGCGAGCATCACCGACACCTCGCGCAAACTGGTGTTCTGCCGCCTCGGCGAGCGCATGCGCGTGGCCGGGCTGGCCGACCTCAACCACTGGGATCCACGCCCTGACCCGGGGCGCATGGCGCAGCTGGTGGCGATGGCGCGGGCCTCGATGCCCGAGGCGGTAGACTACGCGCACATCGAAAGCGACTGGGCCGGCCTGCGCCCGGTCACCCCCTGGTCCTCGCCCGAGATCCGCACCATCGGCGCCGGGCTGGTATGCAACCTCGGCCACGGCATGCTCGGCTGGACCCTGGCGATGGGCAGCGGCGAGCGCGCGGTGGCGCTGGCGATGGCGCAGTGATGGCGTTGCCGCGAACGGTCGCCGGCAACGCCCGCATCGACTAGGATCGGGCCATGCGCCTGCGCCAGATTGAAGTCTTCCACGCGGTCTACACCACCGGCTCGATCAGTGCCGCGGCACGATCGCTGCACGTCTCCCAGCCGTCGGTCAGCAAGGTCCTGCACCACACCCAGTACCAGCTGGGTTTCGAGCTGTTCAAGCTGGTGCGCGGGCGGCTGGTCGCCACCGACGAGGCGCACGCGCTGTTCGTCGAGGTCAAGGACATCTACGACCGCCTGCTGTCGCTGCAGAAGGCGGTCACGCACATCCGCGACATCGGCGGTGGGCATATCCGCCTGGCGGTGGTGCCCTCGCTCGGCCAGCACGTGGTGCCGGCGGCGATCACCCAGTACCGGCGCCAGCACCCGGAAGTCACGTTCGACGTGCAGACCCTGCACCACGGCGACCTGTTCCAGGCGCTGTACGAGCGCGAATGCGACATCGCCATCGCCTACAACCCGCCGCAGCATCCGCGCATGCAGCGCCGCGTGCTCGGGCAGGGGCAGCTGATGCTGCTGTTCGACGCCGCGCAATGGCCCGACCCGCCGGCGGCGATCCCGCTGCGCTGGCTGCAGGACCGCGACATGGTCGGCCTGGCCAGCAGCGGCCCCATCGGCGATCTGTTCACCAACGAGCTCAAGCGCCAGGGCGTGAGCATGCGCGAGGTCGTGTCCAACCAGACCTATTCGCTGGCCGCGGCGCTGACCCGCTGCGGCGCCGGCATGAGCGTGCTGGACGAATTCACCGCCTGCGCCAATGCCGGCGGCAACCTGCTGGCGCGCCCGCTGGAACCGGAAATCGGCTTCCGCGTCGAGTGCGTGTACCTGGAGGACCGGCCGCCGTCCAAGGCCGCCACCGAGTTCGTACGGCAGTTCCAGCGCAGCCTGGCCGAAACCCGCGGCGTGCCGCCCGCAGCGTAGCCGCGCCCCTAGCGGGTGCGCGGGAACTTCGGGTTCAACGCGCCCCAGACGCTGTACTGGTCGGCCAGGATGACCCCGGTCCAGGCCTCGATTTCGGCCTGGGTGATCTGCTCCCCGCCCTGGCGCCCGAACAGCACCACCTCGTCGCCGGCCTGCACACCGGGGATGTCGGTGACGTCCACCATCGTGGTGTTCATGGTCACGCGGCCGAGCACCGGCGCGCGCCGGCCACGGACCAGCACGCTGCCCTTGTTGGAATAGGCGCGGCGGTAGCCGTCGGAATAACCGACCGGGAGATTGGCCAGCAGCGAATCGCGGCGCAGCGTGAAGGTGCGATCGTAGCTCACCGTGTCGCCGGCGGGAAACGCCTGCACCGACGCGACCCGGGTCTTGAACGCGGCCACGTGCGCGAACGGCGGCTTCGGCGTGCCACCGTATCCATACAGCGCACCGCCCGGGCGCACCATGTCCAGCCGTGATTCGGGAACATGCTGCAATGCGAACGAGTTGGCCGCATGCAGCTGCACGTCGCCGCGCCGCAGCGCGGTGTTGGCGAACAGCCAGTCGGCCTGCTCGCGGAACGTGTCCACGCCGGCGCGCACGTCGGCCGGGTCCTCGCTGGGGAAGTGGGTCATCAACCCGACCACGCGCAGGCCTTCGGCCGCCACCAGCGCCACCGCGTCGTGCCGTCCCTGCCCGGTGGCCAGCTCCAGTCCGTTGCGGCCCATGCCGGCCGAATTCAGCGCCAGGTGCACCGGCAGCGCGTGCCGGCGGCGCCGTGCCAGCGCGGCCAGCGCCTGCCCCACGGCCAGGTTGCCCACCAGTTCTTCGACCCGGTGCGGCCAGGCGGCCTCCACCTCGCCCAGCGTCGCCGCGCGCACCCGCAGTACCCGCCCGCGATAGCCGCAGGCACGCACCATGCGCGCCTCCTCGGTGCTGGCGATGCCGACGCAGCCGACGCCCGCGGCGACCAGACGCGGGATCACCCGGTCGATGCCGGTGCCGTAGGCGTCGGCCTTGAGCACCGCGCACAGCTGCGCGTCGCCGGCCAGGGCGCGCACGCGCCGCAGGTTGGCGTCGAACACGTCCAGGTCGATCTCCAGCCAGGCGTTGGCCGCGGCCAGGCGCGCCGTGCCCGGCACGCCAAGCAGCGGCGCGGCGCGCGCGTCGAGCGAGGCGGCCAGTGCCGTGCCCAGGGCCGCGGTGATGAAGCCGCGGCGGCCGCTGGAGGCGATGTCCGTATCCGTCATGGTGGGTCCCGATGCCGCCGGTTGCCCGGCGGCGTTGTTGGCAGGATCAGTTGAAGCGGTACTCGACCTGCAGGTTGAACGAACGCCCGCGCGGATCGGCCACGCGCGGCTCCCAGGCCGCGCCGGAGGCGAAATCGACCTGGTGCGCGGTGAACGGCGGATTGGTGTCGAGCAGGTTGCGCACCGCCAGGGTCAGCCGGGTGTTCTCCATCCCGGTCCAGGTCAGGCTGTAGTTGTAGGTGATGTAGTCATCGACGTCCGGGTTCCAGTTGGCCGGCGTGTAGAAGCCGCCCTCGACACTGACCGGCTCCTCGTCCTTGTAGCCGGACCGGTAGACCTGGGTGAGCAGGTGCGCCCAGTCGCCGCGGGCCCAGCCGACGCCCAGCGTGTGCTTCCACTTCAGCGGCAGGTTGTAGAAGCGCACGTACTCGCCGACCTTGTTGTCGCCATACGGCTCGTTGGCCAGCGACTTTTCCTTGAAGGTGTCGATGTAGCTGCCGTTGAGATTGACGTGCCAGCGCCCGCCGGCCAGGTCGCCGCTCAGGTTGGCGTCCAGCTCCACGCCGCGGGTCAGGGTGCCGCCGGAGTTGATGTAGCGCTGGTCGATCGCGGTGACCTTGCCGCTGCCGTCGCGGATCCAGTTCTCGGCGAACAGCGCGTAGTTGGCGGTCAGCGTCGCCAGGTTGGGCACGCGGATGGTGTTGGTGCGCTCGATCTCCCACCAGTCCAGGCTCAGGTTGAAGTTGTCGGTCGGCGAGAACACGAAGCCGATGCTCCTCTGCGAGGATTCCTCCGGCTGCAGGTCGGTCTTGCCGCCGGTGATGATCACCGGCTGGATCAGGTCGCACCCCGGTATCGACGAGTTGACCGAGCCGCTTGGGCAGCTGGCCGGGTCGACCAGGTCGCGGCCGAAGTAGTCCAGGCGGTTGACGCCGGCGAACAGCTTGGTGAACTCGGGCACCTTGAAGCCGGTGCTGTAGGCGCCGCGGAACGCCAGCGATTCGATCGGCTGCCACTTGAACGAGTACTTCGGGTTGGTGGTGCCGCCGAAGGTGTCGTAGCGGTCGTGGCGCACCGCCACGGTGACGTCGAGGGTGTCGATGATCGGCAGGTACATCTCGGCATACACCGCGTTGACGTCGCGACGCACCTTGGGCAGGTCGCTGGTCTCGTCGAACGGCGCCTGGTAGATGGTGGTGTAGTTCAACGGCACGCCGTCGAGCACCTGCACGCCGCCGAACTCGAACTCCTCGCGCCGCGCCTCGACGCCGGTGGCCAGCTGCGCCTCGCTGCCCCACAGGCTGAAGCCGAGCCCGCCGCTGAAGCTGGCGTCGGCCGTGGTGACGGTGGATTCACCGCCGTACAGGTGCACGCCGCTGGCCGAGGCGCTCTGCAGCGCGGCCATGGCCGCCTCGCTCTGCTGCTGCCCCGGCATCAGGAACGGGTTGAGCAGGCCGCTGCCGAGCGCGGCGCGCAGGCCGCTGGAGAAGTAGTAGCCGCCGCGCAGGACCGATTCGGCCTTGTTCGAGGCGCGCGACAGGCCGATGTCGTAGTCCCAGCTGCCGATGCTGCCCTCCAGGCCGGCCAGCAGGCGGTAGGACCTGGTGGTGGTCTCGATCTGGCGCGGCCCGCAGGCCATGCAGCGCCAGCGGTAGGGAATGGGGTTGCCGTAGGTGAGGTTGGCGGTGCCGAAGTACGCGGCCAGCGCGTTGTACACCTTGTCGTAGGTGTCCTTGGTGTTGGGGTTGAGCGGATACCAGGTGCCGGGGCCCATCACCGAGGTGAGCGATGCGCTGGAGGTGAGCTGCAGCGGCTCGTACTCGCGCTCTGACTTCACCCGCGAACCCATCGCCTCGGCGTAGAAGCGGTGGTTGTCGCCGATGCGGATGGTGGCGCGGCCCAGGAACTGCAGGCTGTCCTGCGGCTGCTGCAGCGCCTGCGCGGCCGGGTAGTCCCACGCGCAGGCGTACTTGGAGCTGCCGCTGTCCCACAGCCGGTAGTCGTAGGGCCCCATCGCCGGGCCGCCGTTCTCGCAGCCGGCGCCGCCGGGCAGGTTGAGGATGTTGACGTAGTTCTGCTTGCTGCCGCCGTCGGGGTCGATGAGCGAGCCGTTGATGATGCCGCCGCTGGCGTTGGTCACGGTGGCGAACGGGGTGCCGCGCGTGTCCGGCGACACCCCGCGGTCGGGCTGGAAGCTGTTGGCGAAGTCGCGCTGGTAGCTGCGCAGGAACTCGCTGCGCCGCCAGTTGATCGTGCCCCACACGTTCCAGCGGTCGGCATCCAGATCGCCGGTGCCGCCCAGCAGGCTGTAGTTGTAGATGTTGCCGCCGCCGTGCTGGGTCACGTCGAAACCGGCGTTGACGGCGATGCCCTGGTAGTCGGTGCGGGTGATGAAGTTGATCACGCCGCCGATGGCGTCGGTGCCGTACATGGCCGAGGCGCCATCGCGCAGCACTTCCACCCGGTCGATCGCCGCGAACGGGATCGAGTTCAGGTCCACCGCCTGCCCGCGCAGGCCATGGGTGGCGACACGGCGGCCATTGAGCAGTACCAGCGTGGCGTCGCTGCCCTGCCCGCGCAGGTTGGCGCCGGACACGCCGGCGGTGCCGCGCAGTTCGCCCAGGTCCATGTCCACCGATGCCGAGACCATGCCGTCGGCGCCATTGCCGGCGATGTTGAGGAAGGACAGCAGCTGCTCGGCCGAGGTGATGCCCTGCGCCTCGATCTCGGCCTTCTGCACGATGGTGACCGGCAGCGCGGCCTCCACGTCCACGCGCTTGATGCGCGAGCCGGTGACGTTGACCTTGTCCAGGGTGGTGGCCGCAGGGGCGGCTTCCTGCGCCATGGCCGGCACGGCCATGGCCGCCAGCAGCGCAATGCACAGGAGGTTGAATCGGGGGTCTGGCTGGCTACGCATGATTTCTCCAGGGGGAACGACGGGGGACGGACAACCCAGCAGGTACAGCGGCGGAGCGGGCAGCGCGGTCAGGGCCGCGCCGCTGGAATCTCGTCGAGGAACAGTGCGCCGATCGCCTGCGCGGTCGCATACGGCGTCGGGTCGTTGCGGTTGCTCAGCAGCACCACGGTGAGGTGCTGCTGCGGCCAGCGCACCAGGGTGTTGCGGAACCCGATGCTTTCGCCGTTGTGCCATTGCCGGCCCTCGGCGATACGCCAGCCGAAGCCGTACCAGGTCGCTTCCGGCGCGGTGTCCACCGGAACCTGGCGGCCGAGCGCCAGCGCGCGCGTGGCGTCATCGAACAGGCGGCCGTCGTACCAGGCCGCATCCCAGCGCGCCAGGTCGTCGATGCTCGAATAGATGCCGCCATCGCCGAGCACGGCGCTGTAGATGTTCTGGTCGGTACGCTCCCAGCCCTGCGCGGCCTGGCTGTAGCCCCAGGCGCGATGCGGCACGTCGCGGCCGCCGGCGACGTAGGCCAGGCTGTCGCGCATGCCCAGCGGGGCGAAGATGCGGGCGTGCAGGAACGCGGGGAAATCCATCCCCGAGGCGCGCTCGACCACCAGCGCCAGCAGCGCATAGCCGCTGTTGCTGTAGCGGTAGGTGGTGCCGGGCGGGAAGTACAGCCGGTTCTCGCGTTCCAGCAGCGCCAGCACGCCCGCGTCGCGGATCTGCCCCTGCCAGGACGCACCCATCAGGTCCTCGTAATCGAGTACGCCGGAGGTGTGCGCCAGCAGCTGGCGCAGGCTGATGGCATCGGCCACGGCCGGCAGCGAAGGCAGCCAGCGCTTGACCGGGTCGTCGATGGACAGCGCGCCGTCCTGCGCCAGCAGCAGGATGGCCGCGGCGGTGAACTGCTTGCTCACCGAGGCCAGCCGGTAGTTGGTGTCGGTGCCGGCGGCGATGCCGCGCTCCAGGTCGGCGCGCCCGTAGCCGCGCCGGACCAGCGCCCTGCCGTCCTTGAGCACCAGCAGCGAGGCACCGGGAACGTCGCCGTCATAGGGCTGCATCAGGCGGTCGATCGCGGCCTGGCGGTCGTCGGCATCGGCCGCGCCTGCCAGCAAAGGCAGCGCCAGCATCAGCAGCAGTGCCGGTCGCCACATGACAGCGATCGACCGCAGGCAAAAACGGTTGCGCATGCGTCCCCCGGACGAAGAAGGCAGGAATGATGGGATGCCACCGATGGCGGGCCAGCGGGCCGGCGGACCGGAACCCCGGCATGCCTGCCTTGCGCCTCCCTGCGTCTGCGCCGGTTCCCCCGGTCCGGCCTCCCCGCCGTACCGCCCGTCGCGTCTTCACCTTGGCGCGTGGCGACCCGCAGCGTCAACGCCGTCCGCAGCCGCCATGGATGGCCTGCGCCCACGCCCGCAGGCGCTGCCGCAGGCCTGCTTGCCGGCCGCCCGGGCGCGCGCCGTTCCCGGAAAAAACACCTGTCGAATCCACGGCTTGGCGATGACCACCGACACTCGCACGATGGCACCGGCCAGCACCGCGCCATGCCCGTGCGCAGCCCCGGTCCATAGCCTGCGGCTGTGGGTCACGCAACCAATGCGAGGGCCAGGCCGTTGCATTGGCAACCAATACCTGCGCGCCCGCGCTACTCGCCGATGCGGTCCATGCGGATGCGGTTGGCGAACAGCGAGAACGCCAGGGTGCCGGCCAGCCGGTTGGCGCGCTGCAGCCACGGCGGCAGCCAGCGCGGCGGCGCCAGCACCCCGCTCTCGAACAACGGCGCCAGCGCCTGCGCGTCGCCCAGCGTCATCTTGCCGGCGAACAGCCAGTGGCAGTAACGCAGCTTCTCGTCGCGCAGCATCTGCCGGAAGAACGTATGCACCGACACCAGCCCGCACAGGTACACGGTGTCCTTGGTGAAGGCGCCGCCACCGCACACCGGCACCCCGCGGAACACCCGCTGGGCCGAGGCGAAACTCTCCTCCGCGGCCTGCCCGGCGTCGCGGAAGTAGCGGAACACCTCGATGAAATCGGCACCGCCGCGCGCCATCGCGATCGCCTCGATGCGCAGGCTGATGCGCTTGAGCCGCTGGATGTCGATGCTGCCGGTGATCTGCTCGGCGAACGTCGCCAGCCCCTCCTGGGTGGCGGTGACGCGCGGCGACGACAGCGCCAGGCTCGGCAACAGCGCCTGCCGGCGTCCGTTGAGTGCGGTCAGCGAATGCACCAGCGCTTCGTGGTGGAACAGCTGCGCGCGGTCGTAGACGCTGAAATAGGCACCGCTGCGCAGGCGGATCTGGGTGGCGCCGGCCGCCGCCTTGGCGATCAGGTCCGGGTCAAGCACCACGTTGATCACGCGCGACTCGAAAAAGCCGTCCAGGTCGTTCTGCAGCTGCAGTTGCAGCGCGGTGGCCGACACCGGCACCTGTTCCTCGGGCGCCAGCAGCTCGTGGTCCAGCTCGTTGGCGATCTGGATGAAATGCCGCGCCGCCTCGCGCACCGTCGGCCCGTGGCCGGGCATGGGCTGTTCCGGGGTACCGAACAACTGCGCCGACAGCGCATCCACCTCGCGCGTGCCCAGCGCTTCCAGCAGGCGCGCGGCCAGGTCCCAGCTGGCGACCGAATCACGCAGGTAGCGGCCCAGCGGGTGCGCCGGATCGGCGGCCGTGGCGATCACCGCCAGTTCGCGCCGCGCCGCGCTGAAATCGTGCCGCGGGTAGGTCACCTGCGGCAGCTGCGGCGCACCGCGGGCCACACTGTCCAGGAACGGCGCCCGCGTCGATGCCGGCCAGCTGGCCAGGGTCAGCAGGCGGATGCCACGTACCGCCGCGACCAGCCGCGCGTCGAGCGCGGCGTGGTGGGCGATGGCCGGATCGGAAGGGGCGCTGGACAGGTTCATGCGCACACCATAGCAACCCATCGCCGGCTGGTTGCACCCACCGGTTTGCGACCTCTACAGTCGGCAGACGCTTACCGGAGGAATGGATGCTTTCCCCGAAACGGCAAGGCTGCCGCTCCCTGCTTCGTCTGTTGCTTCCCGTCTGCCTGGCGGCGCTCGCCGGCTGCCATTCGGTGCCCTATGCGCGCGATGGCGTGCTTCCGGCGCGCATCGACGTGGCCGACGGATCGGCGCAACGCACCGCACTGAATGCACGTACCTATGATGCGGCCATCGGCCACGCCCGGCGGCTTTTTTACCGCGATACTGCCAACTTCACGCCCCTCGCACGCAGACGGCGCGCCAGCGTGATCGCCAGGCCCGACGAAAGCAGTTTCTATAGCGCACTGAACGAGGTACTGGGCACCCTCGATGACGCGCACAGCCATGCAATGGGGCCTGGCGAACGCGCGATCAGCGAGCAGATCATGCGCGACAGCGGCAAGGAATCCGGAAACGGCTACGGCCTCATCAAAGCAGTGTCCGGGAAAGGCAAATCCGTCCTCGCGGTTGTTCCCGGCAGTGCCGCGTCCGAGGCCGGGATATTGCCGGGCTGGCAGTTGCTGAGCATCGACGGACGGCCCCTTTGGATGCACCAGGAACGCGAGCGGCAACCGGCCCGTTTCCTGTTCATGGACCGGGAAGGCAGGCGGCACGAACATGACCTCATCCCCGTTCCTTCGCCAGCCGTGCGTATGCGGGAAAGCCGCTACCTGCCGGGCGGCCTGCTTTACCTGCATTGGAAATCCTTCGACGACGACAGCCTGCAATGGCTGCACGCCGCATTCGCAGCCGCACATGGTGAGGACACGATGAAAGGGATGGTGATCGACCTGAGAGGGAATGCAGGCGGTCTGGCACGGGTCGGCGCGGAGGTCTACGCCATGCTGGATGGCAAAGGCGTTTTCGCCTGGCTGAAGTCCCGGCAGGGACAGGATGCCGTAGGCCCGGCGTCGCCGCCATTGCGATATGGCGGCGCGCTGCTGGTACTGGTGGATGCCGCGTCGGCAAGTACCGCGGAGTTGCTTGCCGCCCGCCTGCAGGAGACCGGACGCGCGGTGCTGATCGGTGAAACCACCGCGGGGGCCGTGGTTGCCTCGCGCGGAATCAACCTGCCCGACGGTGGCTTGCTTTCCCTCGGCATGCGGGAAATCCGCACAGGGGACGGCCGGCTGCTGGAAGGCACAGGGGTCACGCCCGATCTTCCCGCACCCTGGACTCCGGAAGCTATCAGGGAAGGCCGGGATCCCGCCTGGGAAGTGGTCACGATGTTCGTCGAAGAACTGGCTAAATCAAGCGCTGGCAAGGGAAAAATCGAAGACGCCGATGAAAATCCAGCGGCGGACGACAAAGACATCTGATCCCACTCCGGGCCTGCTTCCGTTACCAGTCCCCACTGGCCGGCAATCCCGTATTACCGCCATCTGCGCTCGCCCGACATGCCCGGCATTGGCCGGGCGGTGCCTCACCGCCGCTTCGGTTTCCCCGCCGGCCGCCACTGCGCGCCGCGGCCGCTGCTCCTGCGCTCGGTGGCCTGCTCGGCCTGGCGCTGCGCCAGCTTGGCCGCTGCCGCGGCCACTTCCTCGCGCAGCTTGAGGTAGTTGAGCAGCCGGCTTTCGTCGATCTCGCCGCGTTCGATCGCCTCGCGCACCGCGCAGCCAGGCTCGTGCTGGTGCGAACAGTCGCGGAAGCGGCACTGCGTGGTCAGCGCCTCGATGTCGGCGAAGCCGCCCTCGGCCAGGGTTTCCTCGCCGGTGGGCTTGAGCTCGCGCATGCCCGGCGTATCGATCAGGCAGGCGCCGCCGGGCAGCGGCAGCAGGGCACGGTGGGTGGTGGTGTGGCGGCCGCGCGAATCGCTGTCGCGCACCGCGCCGGTCTTCATCCGGTCCTCGCCCAGCAGCGTGTTGGTGAGCGTGGACTTGCCGGCGCCGGAAGAGCCGACCAGCACCACGGTGCGGCCCGGCCCCAGCCACGGTGCCAGCGCGGCAACGCTGGCCGGGTCCTTGCCGTTGATCGCCAGCAGCGGGATGTCCTGCGCGGCCAGGTCTTCCAGCACCGCCAGCGCGTCGGCGCCGTACTCGGTCTGGTCGGCCTTGGTCAGCACCACCACCGGCGCCGCGCCACCGCTGCCGGCCAGCATCAGGTAACGCTCGATCCGGCGCGGATTGAAGTCCGCGTCCAGCCCGCAGACGATGAACACCGTATCGATGTTGGCGGCGATCACCTGCTGGTGGTAGTGCTCGCCGGCCGCGCCGCGCTTGATCGAGGTCCGCCGCGGCAGCAGCGCGACGATGCGCGCCTCCTCCAGCAGCACCCAGTCGCCGACCGCCGCGCGCTCGTGGCTGGGGAAGCGCGGCCGCTGCCACTCCGGCAGCGACTCGGCCTTGAGCGCGGCGTCGGGCGCATCGGCCACCACGTAGCCGGAACGGTGCTGCTCGATCACCCGCGCCGGGCGCGCCAGCGGATGTGCGGCGAAGGCGGCCTGCCATGCCGGGGCTTCGGGCGGGCCCGGCCAGGGCCAGCCGATGGGGCGCAGCGCGCTGAAATCGATGGTGTCGGTCATCGGCCAATTCTAAGCGGCACCGCGGCGCCGGCCGGCCCCGCCGGTGGATTTCGGTTCCGCCCGGAACCATCGCCCCGCATCGCAGCAATTCCGCTACCATGCGGTTTCCCGCCCATGATGGCCCCACGCATGTCAAGCCCTGCCAAGCCGCTGCCCACCCGCGAACGCCTGTCCGAAGTGCGCTACGAGATCCGTGGCGAACTGGCCCGGCGAGCCCGCGAGCTGGAGGCCCAGGGCCGCAAGCTGATCAAGCTCAACATCGGCAACCCGGGCAACTTCGGCTTCCGCGCGCCCGAGCACCTGCAGCGCGCCATCGCCGACGACATGGGCCGCACCGACCCCTATACCCACCAGCAGGGGCTGCCGGTGGCGCGCGAGGCCATTGCCGCGGCATATGCGCGGCGCGGCGCGCCCGATGCCCACGCCGACCGCGTGTTCCTCGGCAATGGCGTGTCCGAACTGATCGACCTGTCGCTGCGCGCGCTGCTCAACCCCGGCGACGAAGTGCTGGTGCCCTCGCCCGATTACCCGCTGTGGTCGGCGGCCACCATCCTCAACGACGGCCGCCCGGTGTATTACCGCTGCCGGCCGGAGAACGGCTTCCAGCCCGACCCGGTGGAGATCGAGACGCTGGTGTCCTCGCGGACCCGCGCCATCGTGCTGATCAACCCGAACAATCCCAGCGGCGCCAGCTACCCGCGCGAGCTGCTGGAGAAGATCGTCGCCGTGGCCCGCAGGCACAACCTGCTGCTGCTGGTGGACGAGATCTACGACCAGATCCTCTACGACGGCGCGCAGTTCCAGCCGGTCGCGCCACTGGCCGGCGACCACCCGTGCCTGACCTTCAGCGGCCTGAGCAAGGTGCACCGCGCCTGCGGCTGGCGCGTGGGCTGGATGCTGCTGTCCGGCGACGCCGCGCGGCTGGGCGAGTTCCGTGCCGCGCTCGACCTGCTCAGCGCGCTGCGGCTGTGCGCCAACGTGCCCGGCCAGTACGCCATCGAGGCGGCGGTCAACGGCCCGGACACCATCTCCGCGCTGTGCGCGCCCGGTGGCCGCCTGTACGAAACCCGCCGCGCGGTGATCGAGGCCTGCGACGCCAGCGAGCACCTGCAGCTGGTGGCGCCGGCCGGTGCGCTGTACGCCTTCCCGGCCGTGGTGGGCCCGGCCGCGCAGGGGTTCGACGACCACGAGTTCGCGCTGGAACTGATGAACGAGGAAGGCGTGCTGGTGGTGCCCGGCTCGAGCTTCAACGTGCCCTACCGCCACCACTTCCGGGTGACCCTGCTGCCCGAGGCCGGGGTCATGCGCGAAGTGTTCGGCCGCATCGACCGGGTGCTGGCGCGCCGCGCCGAGCGGATCACCAAGGTGGTGCCGCTGAAGACGCGCAGCGCGGTGGCCTGAGTCACGGCGATGGGCAGCAGCGAACCGGCCATGGCCAGCAGCGCGCGCTACCTGGCGCTGGGCGATTCCTACACCATCGGCGAAGGCGTGCCCGCCGAGAGCACCTGGCCGTTCCAGCTGGCCGCGGCGCTGCGTGCGCGCGGCATCGCGCTGGCCGACCCGCAGGTCATCGCCACCACCGGCTGGACCACCGACGAACTGGCCGCCGCCATCGACGCGGCCGCGCCACGCGGGCCGTACGCGCTGGCGAGCCTGCTGATCGGCGTCAACAACCAGTACCGCGGGCGGCCGCTCGCCGAGTACCGCCAGCAGTTCGAACAACTGCTGCAACGGGCGCTCGCGCTGGCCGCCGAGGATCCGCGGCGGGTGCTGGTGCTGTCCATTCCCGACTGGGGGGTGACTCCGTACGCGGCCGCGCATGGCCGCGACACCGCCGTCGTCGCGCGCGAGATAGACGACTTCAATGCCGCCGCCCGCGCCTGCTGCGGCGACTATGGCGTGGCCTTCGTCGACATCACCCCGGCCAGCCGCGCGCACGGCGCCGAGGCGGCGATGCTGGTGGACGACGGCCTGCACCCTTCCGCGGCGATGTACCGGCTGTGGATGGAACAGGCGCTGCCGGTGGCGGCGGACCTGCTGACCGACCCGACCGCCGCGTGAGCAGGCCGTCCGGGACCGCGGCCATGGCGGCCCACGATGCCCGGGCCATCGCCCGCGCGTTCGCCCCGCGCCATCCACTGGGCAACCGCTGGGACTACTGCTACGTGCTGTCCAAGCTGCGCAGCGACCCGCTCTATCCCGGCGTGCTCGAGGCGCTGCGCGGCAGCCAGGCGCCACTGCTGGACATGGGCTGCGGGCTGGGCCTGCTGGCGCATGCGCTGCGCCACGACGGCCAACGGCAGTCCTACCGCGGGGTGGACAACGATGCCGACAAGATCCGCCGCGCCGATGGCGTCGCCCACCGCGCCGGCCTGGCCGCCAGCCGTTTCGAGGTGATGGACCTGGCCACCACCCTGCCCGAGCACCGCGGCAGCGTGGCCATCCTCGACGTACTCCAGTACCTGCCGGCCGAGGCGCAATCGGCGCTGCTGCGGCGCGCGGCGGCCATGCTCGATGGCGATGGCCGGCTGGTGCTGCGCATGGCCCTGGCCGACGACAGCCGCCGCGGCCGCATCTCGCGCATCGGCGACCGCGCCGCCAACTGGATCGGCTGGATGCAGTTCCGCCCGCGCCACTACCCCGACGCCGCCAGCCTGCGCACGCTGCTCGAGCAGGCCGGCCTGCGGGTCAGCCTCGCCCCGCTGTACGGCAACACGCCATTCAACAACTGGCTGCTGGTCGCTCACCGCGCCTGAACCACGGCGGCGCCGTTTGCGCGGATAATCGTGCCATTGCGCCGCCCGTCCCGGGCCGGCACCCTGACGAGAGTCCCGTGAGAAGAACCTACCGCCTCGATATCGAAGGCAAGCATCCCGACCGCCTGCTGGAAGCCAGCAAGCACGACATCCGCAAGTACATCAAGCGCGAGCGCGGCAAGGCCCTGCCGGCCGGCGCCGACTTCTGGGATTTCGACAGCAAGGCCGGGGTCGACGAGGCCAGCGCGCAGGCCGTGCCGTTCCCCGAGCTGATCCGCGCGGTGGATGCGCTGGTGGCCGCCGGCAACCGCCAGTTCTACGTGGAAGTGCTGCGCAAGCCCGGCAAGCGCACGCCGCGCCCGGCCGCGGCCGCCGACGTGCCGGCGGAAAGCGACTTCGAGGATTGAGCGCGCCTTCCGGTGCCGGGCCATGCCCGGCGCCGGGCGCGGTTCAACCGGCCGGCGTGCCCGCCGCCGCGGCGCGCAGCCGGTCCTTCCGGCTCGGCCGGCGCCCCTTGATGCCGCCTTTGCCGTCGCCTGCCGGCGCTGCGGCCGGCACCGCCCCGGTCGGCTCGAAACCCGGCACCACCTCCGGCTCCAGGCGCAGGCCATGGCGCCTGCAGATCAACCGCCAGTGCGCCAGCGCCGCGGCCTCGACCAGGCTCACCGCCAGTCCGGGGCTGCCGGCACGGCCGGTGCGGCCGATGCGGTGCAGGTAATCGGCCGGCGAACGCGGCAACGCATGGTTCACCACCACCGGCAGGCCGGCGATGTCGATGCCGCGCGCGGCCACGTCGGTCGCCACCAGCACCTGCAGCTGGCCCTCCTTGAACGCCTGCAGGGTGCGCACGCGGCGGCCCTGCGACAGGTCGCCATGCAGCGCCTGCGCGGCGATGCCCTGCCCGCGCAGCGCGCCGGCCAGGCGGTCGCCCTCGCGGATGCTGGCGACGAACACCAGCACCTGCCGCCAGCGCGGATCGCCCAGCAGCGACAGCAGCAGTTCAACGCGGCGCTCGCCATCGACCCGCAGCGCGCGCTGCTCGATCTGCGCGGGCGCCTGCGCATCGACCTGCAGGCGCGCGGGCGCGCGCAGGCCGGCCGCCGCCAATGCCTCGATCTGGTCGGGGAAGGTGGCCGAGAACAACGCCGTCTGCCGCTGCGCGGGCAGTCCTGCAAGGATCCGCCGCACCTCGTCGCCGAAGCCCAGCTCCAGCAGCCGGTCGGCCTCGTCCAGCACCAGCAGCTGCACCTGGCGCAGCGACAGCGCGTTGTGCGCCAGCAGATCGAGCAGGCGCCCGGGCGTGGCCACCACCACGTCGGCCCCACCGCGCAGCGCCATCATCTGCGGATTGATCGACACCCCGCCCACCGCGCACACCACCCGCGGTTGCCGCGGCAGCTCCCGGCCGAGCGTGGCGAACACGTCGGCCACCTGCAGCGCCAGCTCGCGCGTGGGCACCAGTACCAGCTGCCGCAGCTCCCGCGGCCTGCGCGCCGTGGCCATGGCGAACCGCTGCAGCGCCGGCAGCACGTAGGCGGCGGTCTTGCCCGAACCGGTCGGGGCCAGCGCCACCACGTCCCGGCCCTGCAGCAGCACCGGCACCGCCTGCTGCTGGATCGGCGTGGGGGCGCCGTAGCCGGCCTGCCGCAGCGCGCGTGCCAGCGCGGGCAGTACGTAGGGAGACAGGCCGAGTCGGGAAAAGGGCATGCTGTGGTTCCAGGCGCCGCCGACGTGGCGGGCGGCGAGTCTAAGCGGTTTCCGGCGGCAGGCGCGCCTGCAGCCCGCGGGCCTGCAGTTGCCGCAGCACCGATTCCATGATGGCGACATTGTGGCCGTGCGCCGCACCTTCATGCAGCAGTACCACCGCGCCCGGCACCAGGTCGCGGGCGATGCGCGCCACCACCGTGTCCGGCTGGCAGCGCACGCCGTCGAAGCCGCGCGCGCTCCAGCCGACCCGCGCCAGGCCATGCCGGCGCAGCGCCGCGGCGACGAACGGGTTGGTCATGCCGACCACCGAGCGGTACCAGCGTGGCGGCGTCCCGGCGATCTCCGTCAACACCTGCTGGCAACGGCCGATCTCGGCGGCCATCCGCCGTGGCCCGAGGCGCCAGAACCAGGCCTGCGGATGCGAATGGCTGTGGTTGCCCAGCCCGTGGCCGCGGCGCAGCACCTCGCGCACCAGCTCCGGCCGCGCCGCCGCGCGCTGCCCGACCATGAAGAAGGTGGCGCGGGCGTCGTGGCGGTCGAGCAGGTCGAGGATCGCCAGGGTGTCGTCGGACGGGCCGTCGTCGATGGTCAGCCATACCGCCGGGCCGGGCAGCGACGACAGTACCGGCGCGTAGAAGCGGCTGTTGGGCAGGAACACCGGCACCACGAACAGCGCATGGCTGGCCAGCAGCAGTGGCAGGCCGGTCGCCCAGCCCAGCCCTCCCCAGGCCAGCGCCACCAGCGCCTGCGACAGCAGCAGCCAGCCGACCCAGCGCCAGGGATGGCGCGGCGTGCGATGCAGGGTTCCCGTGGCGGTCATGTCCCATGATGCCATGGGGCGTAGAATCGGCCCTGTCTTCGACCAACCTCACGAGTTCATGATGTCCCTGGATCCCGCCGTGCGCGAACGCATCGAATCCCTCCTCGGCGCCAACCGCGTCGTCCTGTTCATGAAGGGCCAGCCGTCCATGCCGCAGTGCGGCTTCTCGGCCAAGGCCGTCGGCGCGCTGCAGGACCTCGGCGTGGATTTCGCCCACGTCAACGTGCTGGCCGACGGGGAAATCCGCGAGGGCATCAAGGCCTATGGCGACTGGCCGACCATCCCGCAGCTGTACGTGGACGGCGAACTGGTCGGTGGCAGCGACATCATCCTGCAGATGGCCAACAGCGGCGAACTCAGCACGCTGCTCGGGGTGGCGCCGCCGGACCGCACCCCGCCCTCGATCACCATCACCCCGGCTGCGGTGGAAATGCTCAAGGGCGCGCTGGCCGACGCCCCGGGCGCCGCGCTGCAGCTGAGCATCGACGCGCGCTTCCAGCCGAACTTCCAGCTGGTGCCGCTGGACGCCAACGCCATCGCCGCCGAATCCAACGGCCTGCGCGTGCAGTTCGACGCGGCCAGCGCGCGTCGCGCCAACGGCATCACCATCGACTGGGTGGACGACATCCGCGGCCAGGGCCTGGCCATCGACAACCCCAACGCGCCCCGGCCGGTGCAGGAACTGGACGTGCGCGGCGCCGACGACCAGCTGCGTGCCGGCACCCTGACCGTGGTGGATGTGCGTCCGGCCGACGAACGCGCCATCGCCGCGATCAATGCCCCGTTCGAGACCTTCGACGGCGACAACCGCGCCCGCCTCGAGGCACTGCCCAAGGACACCGCGCTGGCCTTCCTGTGCCACCGCGGCGGACGCAGCGCGCAGGCGGCCGAGCAGTTCCGCGCGCTGGGCTTCACCCGCGTCTACAACGTCACCGGCGGCATCGATGCCTGGGCGCAGGACGTGGACAACAGCGTGCCGCGCTACTGACCGGGCAGCCCGCACCGCAACCGCATGGACAGGACACCGGCCCCAGGCCGGTGTCTTCGTCTGGGCAGCCGCCAAGCATATGCGGCGGCACGTTGCCGCGCCGGCCCGCCGCCGTCAGCCGGCGAAACCGCCCTCGGCCAGGAAGTGCAGCTCCTCCGGCGTGGGAATCCGGCCCAGCACGGCGTTGCGGTGCGGGAACCGGCCGAAGCGGCGGATGATGTCGCGGTGCAGCTCGGCGAAACGCAGGTACTCCAGGTCGCCGAGCACCTCGAACATCGCCACCGAGCGCTCCTGGTCCTGCGGGTCTTCCGAGTGTTCGAACGGCAGGTAGATGAAGGCGCGCAGCTGCGGCGTCAGTTCGCGGTCCAGTCCTTCCTCGATGGTGCGCATGGCGTAGTGCCGCGCCAGTCCATCGGTCGCGAAGGAATGGGCGGTGCCGCGGAAGCAGTTGCGCGGAAACTGGTCGAGCAGGATCTGCAGCGCCAGCGCGCCATCGGCGCTGTGCAGCCACTCCTCGCAGCCGCGGCGCGCGGCCAGGTAGTGCAGGTCCAGGAAGCGCCGGCGGAACTCATCGTCGAAGGCGTCGTCGCGCGCGAACCACCGCCGCGGCCCCGCCGAACGCCAGAAATCCACCACTGTCTGTACTGCTTCCATCACTCCAGTCCCTGATCGTTCGGCCGCCCGGGGGCGACGCCGGCCCGCGACCGTGCAGCTTAAGCGGCCGGCACCGGTCTGGATACCACCGCGGCCGCCGCGCCCGATCGCGCCTGCAACCCCGCCAGTCCATGCACTTGGCAAATCCCGGGGCCACGGCTAGCGTGCGGGCACCTTCCACGCCGCCTATGGAGAACCCATGCGACACCGACTGCTGGCCGGGCTCGGCCTGGCGCTGGCCTGCGCGCATCCCGCGCCCGCCGACGCCACCTCGCGCTTCGTGCAGGATCCCTACCCCAGCACCTATCGCCCGCTGCCCGCCGCACCGGTGCTGATCAGCCATGCCACCGTGCTCGACGGCACCGGGCGCCGCCTGGACGACGCCGACGTGCTGCTGGCCGACGGCCGCGTGGTCGCGGTCGGCAACGCACTGCAGGCACCGGCCGACGCGGTGCGCGTGGACGGCCGCGGCAAGTGGGTCACGCCGGGCATCATCGACGTGCATTCGCACCTGGGCGTGTACCCCAGCCCGGGCGTGCAGGCGCATGGCGACGGCAACGAGATGACCGCGCCGGTGACCGCCAACGTCTGGGCCGAGCATTCGGTGTGGCCGCAGGACCCCGGCTTCGCCGCGGCACTGGCCGGCGGCGTGACCGCGATGCAGGTGCTGCCCGGCTCGGCCAACCTGGTCGGCGGCCGCGGGGTGACGCTGAAGAACCTGCCGGCCACCACCTACCAGGCGATGAAATTCCCCGACGCGCCGTGGGGCCTGAAGATGGCCTGCGGCGAGAACCCCAAGCGCGTATACGGCGGCAAGGGCACCGCCCCGGCCACGCGCATGGGCAACGTCGCCGGCTACCGCGCGGCCTTCATCGACGCCAGCGAATACATCGCCAAGAACAGCGCCGCGCCGGTCAAGCGCAAGCGCCGCTTCGGCGGCGGCGACAACGGCGACAGTTCCGGCGACAGCGGCGGCAAGCGCGACCTCAAGCTGGACACGCTCGCCGGCGCCATCCAGGGCGACATCCGCGTGCATATCCACTGCTACCGCGCCGACGAGATGGCGACCATGCTCGACCTGGCCAAGGAGTTCGGCTTCAAGGTCGCCGCCTTCCACCACGGCGTGGAGGCCTACAAGCTCGCCGACCGGCTCGCCGCCGAAGGCGTGTGCGGCGCGCTGTGGGCCGACTGGTGGGGCTTCAAGATGGAAGCCTTCGACGGCATCCAGGAGAACATCGCGCTGGTCGACCGCCCGGCCAACAGCTGCGCCATCGTCCATTCCGATTCCCCCGAAGGCATCCAGCGGTTGAACCAGGAAGCGGCCAAGGTCATCGCCAGCGCACGCCGCGCCGGCATGGGCGAGATCGCGCCGGAACACGCCATCCGCTGGCTCACCGCCAATGCGGCACGCGCACTTGGCATCGAGCAGCGCACCGGCACCCTGGAGCCGGGCAAGATGGCCGACGTGGTGGTATGGAACGGCAACCCCTTCAGCTCCTACGCGCTGGCCGAGAAGGTCTACGTCGATGGTTTCCAGGCCTACGACCGCGGCAACCGCGCGCAGCAACCACTGAGTGATTTCATGCTCGGCCAGGAGGTGCGGCCATGAGCGCGTCCATCGTGTTCCTGCGCCGCCTGGCGCTGCTGGCCGCGGCGCTGCCGGGCATCGCCTGCGCCCAGGACGTACTGGTCCGCAACGCCACCGTGCACACCGCCACCGCGCGCGGCACGCTCACCGCCAACGACGTGCTGGTGCAGGGTGGGGTGATCCGCGCCATCGGCCCGGCGCTGGCCGCGCCGGCCGGCGTCGAAGTGATCGATGCCGGCGGCCGCCCGCTGACCCCGGCGCTGTTCGGCGGCATCACCGACATCGGCGTGGAGGAAGTCTCCGGCGAGGCCGCGACCGTGGACAGCGCGGTGAAGCTGGAAGACCAGCCGCAACGCCCCGAGTTCGACGTCACCCTGGCCTACAACCCCGACTCGGTGCTGGTGCCGGTGGCGCGCGTGGAAGGCATCGGCTTCACCGCGCTGGGCGCCAACAGCGGCGGCGGTTTCATCGCCGGCCAGGGCGGCGTGCTGCGCCTGGACGGCAGCACCGATCCCATCGGCCCGCGCATGCTGTTCGTGCGCATGGGCGCGGCCGGCTCGGAACTGTCCGGCAGCTCGCGCGCCGCGCAATGGATGCTGCTCGACCAGATGGTGGCCGAGGCCCGCGGCCGCATCGCCGCCGACTCGCCGCATGCCTTGCTGACCCCGGCCGGGCGCGCGGTACTGGCGCGCTACCTGGGCGGCAGCGGGCGCATCGTGGTGCGCGTGGACCGTGCCGCCGACATCCGCCAGCTGCTGCGCTGGGCCGGGCGCGAGCAGGTGCGCGTGGCCATCGCCGGCGGCGCCGAGGCCTGGCGCCTGGCACCGCAGCTGGCCGCAGCCGGCGTGCCGGTGTTCGTCGACGCACTGTCCAACCTGCCGGCCAGCTTCGACCAGATCGGCGCGACCCTGGAGAACGCCGCGCGCCTGCACGCGGCCGGCGTGCCGGTGGCCTTCAGCCAGGACGGCGACGCATCGCACAACGCACGCAAGATCCGCCAGCTGGCCGGCAACGCGGTCGCCCACGGCCTGCCCTGGGATGCGGCGCTGGCCGGGCTGACCCGGGTGCCGGCACAGGCGTTCGGGGTGGCCGACCGCATCGGCAGCATCGCGGTGGGCCAGCAGGCCGACCTGGTGCTGTGGGAAGGCGACCCGCTGGACGTGGGCCACTATGCCGAGCGCATGTGGCTGGGTGGACGCGCGGTGCCGATGCGCTCGCGCCAGACCGAGCTGCGCGACCGCTACCTGCGTGGCAGCGCGACCCCGCCGGCCTACCGCCGCTGATGTCCCACCCGCTCCCGGCGCCATGGCCGGGAGCGGGCAGCGCCCGCCGCGGGGCGCGCCACCTGCCGCGGCGACGGTTTTGGGTTAGTGTGACCGCAGCCACACCAACGTACCGGGGGGTTCGACCATGCGCATCGGGATCGTCGTGGATTCGGCCTGCGACCTGCCGGCCGACTTCATCCGCGAACACAGGCTGGTGCTGCTGCCGATCACCGTACGCATCGGCGAAGCGGTACTGGCCGACCACCGCGAGGAGGACGCCACGCTGAACTTCCTCGACACCCACGTCGCCGAACGCGGCGCCGAGGCCGAGACCATCCCGTTCAGCGTCAACCAGATCCGCGACCTGTTTCTGCAGCACCTGGTGATCGACTACGACCACGTGTTCTGCCTGACCATCACCAAGACCCGCAGCCCGATCCACGACAATGCGCTGCAGGCCAGTTTCGCCATCCTCAACGAGTACCGGCCGATCCGCCAGGCCGCCGGGCACAACTCGCCGTTCGCCCTGCGCGTGCTCGACAGCCAGAACCTGTTCGCCGCGCAGGCGGTGACCGCGGTGGAGGCGGTACGGCTGCGCGATGCCGGCGTCGGCGTGGCGCAGATGCGCGAGCAGCTGGAACAGCTGGCCGGCAACGTGCACGGCTACATGATCACCCGCGACCTGTACTACATGCGTGCGCGCGCCCGCCACAAGGGCGACCGCAGCGTCGGCCTGTTCACCGCCGCGCTGGGCAGCGCGCTGGACATCAAGCCGGTGCTGCACGGCTACCGCGGCGAGACCGCGCCGGTGGCCAAGATCAAGGGCTTCGACAACGCGGTGCAGCGGCTGTTCGGCTTCGTCGGCCAGCGCGTGGCGAACGGCCTGCTGACCCCGGTGGTCTGCATGAGCTACGGCGGCCCGCTCGACGAACTGCGCGCCCTGCCCGGCTACGCCACCCTGCGCGAGACCTGCCAGGCGCACGGCGTGACCCTGCTCGAAACGGTGATGAGCCTGACCGGCATGGTCAACGTCGGCAAGGGTGCGGTGACGGTCGGCTTCGCCGACCAGCCGCACGCGTTCGACAGCTGATCCGCGCCGGCGTGTACGCGGGCACCACACCCGCTGCGCCACACTCCCCACCCACCCAAGGAGACCCCGCATGCCCGTGCACTATTCGATTTCGTTGCCCGATCCCTCCGCCGCGCGCGGCAGCGATCCGCGCCTGTCGTTCACCGCCAACGGCGCCGACACGTTCGCCGAGCAGCTGCAGGACGCCCTGCGCACGCCGGCCCTGTTCGAACGCTGGCGCGCCACCCAGGAGGATCCCGACGATGTCGACCCGAGCTGGGGCGTGACCGACCCCGGGGCGACGGTAAGCGGCAAGCAATCGGACCTGCGCATCGACCTGGTCGCCATCACCCGCATTCCCGGCGACGTCCTCAAGCAGCGCCTGCGCTGGCTGGCCGGCAGCCACTGGGAACTGCGCGACGTCCGCTGAGTGGCCACCCCGGTCCTGCTTTCCTGGAGCGGCGGCAAGGATGCCGCCTGGGCGCTGCACGCCCTGCGCCAGCGCCAGGACGTCGAAGTCGTCGCACTGCTGAGCACCCTCACCGAAGGCTACGAGCGCGCGTCGATGCAGGGCGTGCGCGAGGAAGTGCTGCGCCTGCAGGCCCATGCCGCCGGCCTGCCGCTGCTGCGCGCCTGGATCCCGCAGGACTGCGACAATGCCGGCTACCTGCAGCGCATGGGCCAGGCGCTCGAAGCCGCCCGCCTGCGCTGGCCGGCACTGCGCACCCTGGCCTTCGGCGACCTGCTGCTGGAGGACATCCGCCACTGGCGCCAGCAGCAGTACGCCGCGCTGGACTGGGACTGCCTGTTCCCGCTGTTCGGTCGCGATACCGCCACCCTGGCGCGGCAGATGATCGACGGTGGCCTGCGCGCGCGGCTGTGCTGCGTGGATACACGGGTGCTGGACGCGGCGTTCGCCGGCCGCGCCTTCGACCACGCCCTGCTCGACGCGCTGCCGGCCGGCATCGATGCCTGCGGCGAGAACGGCGAGTTCCACACCTGCGTCAGCGCCGGCCCGATGTTCGGCGCGCCGCTGCGCTTACGGCAGGGCGATACCGTATTGCGCGATGCGCGCTACGCCTACACCGACTTCGCGGCGGACGACGGACCGTCATGATCCCGGCCACCGCCACGATGCTGCACATCCACCGCCGCTGATCCGGCCGCATCCCCGCCAGCCTGACCGGGATCTCGGCGCAGGCACCCGTGTAGCGGATCACCGGCTTTACCCGGGTGCCCTGGCTCCTGGTGGAGATCCGGGGGTGTCCCACCTGCGCGGGTCGTTGCGGCCGGCATGAGGGTTCCCTGCGTCCCTCTGGACCGTGCCTGCCTGTACGACAGGGCCAATTCCGCCGCCTGCTTGGTGATCATGCCCATCCAGGGCGACGCCCACACGACCTACGGACACGGGGCGGTAGCACCGCTCGCCTAAGGCCTGCACCCGGCGGCGGCCCGGGACACGCGCCTGACCACGCGCAGCCGGGCGTGCAGACCGTGGCCGGATCGACCTGGACATGCGCCGGTCAACCCGCGCTGGCTGCCGTTGCCGGCCCCCGGCCGGCGTCTTCCCATACCTCCACGCGGTTGCGGCCGGCGCGCTTGGCCGCGTACAGCGCCACGTCCGCGCCAGCCAGCAATGCCTCCGGCGACTGCAGCAACGGCGCCCCCGTGCCCGCCACGCCAACGCTGATGGTCACCATCTGCGGCAGCACGTCGCCCGGGATGGCCTGTATCGCGGCGCGCAGGCGTTCGCCCAGTTCACGCGCGCTGTCCGGATGCGTGGCCGGTGCCACCACCGCGAACTCCTCGCCACCGTAACGGGCCACCAGGTCGCCACCGCGCGCCGCGGTCGCCTGCAGGACCGCCGCCACCTGCTGCAGGCAACGATCTCCCGCCGGGTGCCCATGGCGGTCGTTGAACCACTTGAAATGGTCGATGTCGATCAGCAGCAGCGACAGCGCACTGCCCTGCCGGCAGGCGCGGTTCCATTCGGCCTGCAGCACCGCGTCGAACTGCCGGCGGTTGGCGACGCCGGTAAGCCCGTCCAGGCGCGACAACGCGTCCAGCGCCGCCTGCCGCTCCAGCAGCCCGATCTGCAGCAGCATGCTGCGCAGTCCGAAGCCCATGATCGCTGCCACGAAGCCGGCCAGTGCCCAGTAGCGCGCGTGGTCCACGACCAGGGTGGCCACCACCAGCAGCAGCAACGGCAGGATCATCGGCCCGCCCGCCTGCACCGCATGCCGCAACCCGCTGCGTTCGACGGCCGGCATCGATTCGTGCGCGCGCGGCGCCAGCACCGCCAGCAGCAGGAAGGGCAGATCGATCAACAGGTCGGCGTACTGGCCGAACGGGCTGTACTCGGAAAAATGGTTGATGTAGCCGGCCACCAGCAGATAGGCCAGCGCGTAGATCGCCAACACGCGGAAGAACGCGCGACGGTCCGGCAGGTCCATGCTGGCCCAGCGCAGCAATGCGAACGCCGCGATGCAGGCATTCTGGATATCGAACAACAGGCGCACGCTGTTCATGCCGGCCTCGCCGGCATTGGCGTGGAACCGGGTATGCAGGAAGAACAGCACGCCCAGCAGGGCCGCCAGCAGGGCATCGATCAGGCTGATCGCCCAGCGCTCGCGACGTGCGCGTGCCAGCACGAACACCAGCGGCACGCCGTAGACCACGTACAGCAGCAGGCTGATCTGCGGCGTCCCCGTGGCATCACCGCCCCTCAGCGTATCGATCATGTTCATGGCCATGCCACCGGCCCACAGCAGCATGGCCAGCGCAGTCGCCCGCCAGCCCAGCGCCACCCGCCGCTGCCGTGCCTGCCGCAGGCAGGCCGCAGCGGCCAGCAGCGGCGCGGCGATGAGGAAGCAGAACGAGGCGACGCTGGCCGACCCCGGCAGCAACGCCAGCGCGAGGCCATGGCACAACACGAACAGGACCGCCACCATCACCGGCATGTGTCGCCCCCTTGTCGGCGCCGATGGCCGGACGATAGCAAGCGGTGGTGTGCAAGGCGCGACAATGCCGGCGCGCGCCCCCGGGACCCGCGGCCGATCAGGCCAGCGCGCGGGCGTGGTGGGCGATGTGCTCGCCGATGAAGCTGGCGATGAAGTAGTAGCTGTGGTCGTAACCGGGCTGCATCCGCAGCTGAAGCGGATGGCCGGCGGCCGCGCAGGCATCGCGCAGCAGCTGCGGGCGCAGCTGCGGCTCGAGGAATTCGTCGGCGTCGCCCTGGTCGACCAGCAGCGGCAGGCGCTCGCCGGCTCCGGCCACCAGCGCGGTGGCGTCGTACTGCAGCCAGGCATCGCGGTCCTGGCCGAGATAGGCGGCAAACGCCTTCTCGCCCCACGGCACCTGCGACGGCGCCACGATCGGCGAGAACGCCGACACGCTGCGGTAGCGGCCCGGATTGCGCAGCGCGATCACCAGCGCGCCGTGCCCCCCCATCGAATGGCCGCTGATCGCGCGCGCATCGCTGGCCGGGAACTGCGCCTCGACCAGCGCCGGCAGCTCGCCCACGACGTAGTCGTACATGCGGTAGTGCGGCGCCCACGGCGCCTGCGTGGCGTTGAGGTAGAACCCCGCGCCCTTGCCCAGGTCGTAGCCTTCGGCATCGGCCACGTCGTCGCCGCGCGGGCTGGTGTCGGGCGCCACGAGGATGATGCCGTGCTCGGCGGCGTAGCGCTGCGCGCCGGCCTTGGTGATGAAGTTTTGCTCGGTGCAGGTCAGCCCGGACAGCCAGTACAGCACCGGCAGCCGGGCCCCGTCCTGCGCCTGCGGCGGCAGGTAGACGCCCAGCGTCATGTCGCAGCCCAGCACCTGGGAGCGGTGCCGGTACACATCCTGCCAGCCGCCGAAACAGGCGCGGTGTTCGATTCGTTGCATGGTTCTCTCCAGTGACGCGGACACATGGCCGGGGCACGCACCCCGGCCGGCCGTCAGAAGTGGACGACGCTGCGGATCGACTTGCCTTCGTGCATCAGATCGAAGGCATCGTTGATCTGCTCCAGGCCCATGGTGTGGGTGACGAACGGCGCCAGCTCGATATCGCCCTTCATCGCGTCCTCGACCATGCCCGGCAGCTGGCTGCGGCCCTTCACCCCGCCGAAGGCGGTGCCCATCCACCTGCGCCCGGTGACCAGCTGGAACGGGCGGGTGGAAATCTCCTGGCCGGCACCGGCCACGCCGATGATCACGCTCTGGCCCCAGCCGCGGTGCGCGCACTCCAGCGCCGCGCGCATCACGTTGACGTTGCCGATGCATTCGAAGCTGTGGTCCACGCCCCAGCCGGTCATCTCCACGATCACCTGCTGGATCGGCGCATCGTGCTCCTTCGGGTTGACGCAGTCGGTGGCACCGAACTGCCGGGCCAGCTCGAACTTCGAGGGATTGGTGTCGATGGCGATGATGCGCCCGGCCTTGGCCTGGCGTGCGCCCTGGATCACCGCCAGGCCGATGCCGCCGAGGCCGAACACGGCCACGCTGTCGCCTTCGGCCACCTTGGCGGTGTTGTGCACGGCGCCGATGCCGGTGGTGACGCCGCAGCCCAGCAGGCACACGTGCTCCGGGTTGGCCTCCGGGTTGACCTTGGCCAGCGACACTTCGGCCACCACGGTGTACTCGGAGAAGGTCGAGCAGCCCATGTAGTGGTAGATCGGCTCGCCGTTGTAGGAGAAGCGGCTGGTGCCGTCCGGCATCACGCCCTTGCCCTGGGTGGCGCGCACGGCGGTGCACAGGTTGGTCTTGCCGCTCTTGCAGAACAGGCACTGGCCGCACTCGGCGGTGTACAGCGGGATGACGTGGTCGCCCGGCTTCACCGAGGTCACGCCCTCGCCGACCTCGACCACGATGCCCGCGCCTTCATGGCCGAGCACGCACGGGAACAGGCCTTCCGGGTCATCGCCGGACAGGGTGAATGCATCGGTATGGCAGACGCCGGTGTGGGTGATCCGGACCAGCACTTCGCCCTGCTTCGGCGGGGCGACGTCGATCTCGACGATCTGCAGCGGCTGGCCGGGGCCGAAAGCGACGGCGGCGCGTGACTTCATGGTTGTCTCCTGTAGCGGTTGTTCGGGTTTGGCGGATTCGAAGCGGACTGGCGGGAGCGATGCGGTGCTTCGATCCGTGGCGGGCGGCTGCCAGCAGACGGGGGCAAAGGCGCGGCCATCGCGACCGGCATCGCGCCTACTTCAGGTAGGAACGGATCAGGCCGGACATTTCGGCCACGCGCGCGGCACGCTGCGCCGGTGACTGCGCCGGCTGGCCGAACTCCTCGCGCAGGTGCGCTTCCATCACTTCGGACATCAGCCCGTTGACGGCACCGCGGATGGCCGCGATCTGCTGCAGCACCGGCCCGCAGTCGGCGCCGGCCTCCAGCGCGCGCTCCAGTGCATCGCATTGGCCGCGGATGCGCCGCACCCGCGCCAGCACCTTCTTTTTCTCCTCGGGTGAATGCGGCACGCGTCCGCTCCTATCCTGTACTGGGGGACAGTATATTGGACGAGCGCCCGGCCGTCAGCGCTCCTGCGCGCGCGCCCGGACCGGCCTGACCTGCGTAGCGGGTCCAGCGGGACTGCTCGGAACGGGACCGATGCCGTCCCTGGCGCGCGGAGGGCGCGGACGGGGGCTTCGGGCGCCAGCGCGCAGAGGGAGAGGATGCAGCCGCATGGACGGGGTGCATCAGGCCATCGAATCCGCCGCCGGATGCGCTCGTCCGCAGCGCCCGGTCCACGCCTGCCCGCCAGGTGGTGCCGGCGTGAATGAGCGGCCCCGGGTGCTGCATCCGCGTCGGGGGAGGCGGAACGTCCGGGTGCACCGGACAGGACCCGGGGCGGCAATGCGCTCTGGAGTTCCGCGCCGGCGATGACACCTGCGTGCCTGGGTCCGCATGGCTCCGGGCGGCGGCCCCTGCGCCCGGATGGACCGCGGACGGTGGCCGTTTCCAGGGCCGGCCCGACCCCGCCGCAGAGCCGGCAATTCAAATTGAGATATGCGTCACATATCATTCCGCCCACCCGAAATCAGGTGATGCCATCAGGCCGTTTTTCCCGGTTAGAAAGTAGGCCGGTCGCGTTCCCAGCAAGCGTTCTCAAAATCACCAACGGATACCACGCTGATGCCTTCCAATGGCAGCCACACCCCGATTCGCGTCCCCCGCTTCCACCCCCTGCGCTGCACCGTACTGGCCGCCGCGTTGGCGTCCGTCCTCAGCCCCTGCGCGTTCGCGCAGGATGCCGCGCCCACCACGACGGTCGCCACCGTGCATGTCGCCCGCATCGCGGTCGAAGGCGTCGGCGAACACCCGTCCAGCGGCATCGGCCGCGCGGCCATCGATGCAGTCGCCAACCAGGCCCTGCGCGATATCAGCCCCACGCTGCCGGCGGCGCTGAACTTCGAGCAGATCAAACAGATCACCGCACGCATCACCCAGGCCTACCGCGACGCCGGCTTCCTGGTCTCGGTGGCCTACGTGCCACCGCAGCAGATCGACGACAGCCAGACGCTGACCCTGAAGGTGATGGAAGGCCGGGTTGGCCGGGTGCTGGTGCAAGGCAGCCGGCGCTATCGCGACGACCAGCTCGGCGCCAGCAGCCTGGGCCTGATCGGCCGTCCGCTGCGCCAGACCGAGCTGGAGCGCGCCCTTCTCTACGCGCGCGACCTGCCCGGGGTGTCAGTCACCTCGGTGCTGCAGCCGGGCCAGAACGAAGGCGAGACCGACATCATCCTGGTCGCCCGGGACAGTGATCGTCCCTACGAAATCACCGCCGGCCTGAGCAACCACGGCACCGACAGCACCGGCCGGTATCGCGCGGAGCTGGGCGTGAGTGCCTTCAATGCGCTGGGCATGGGCGACGTGCTCGCCGCCAGCGTCGGCTACGGGCTGGACCCGGCCGACAGCTGGCAGGCAGCGTTGTCACTGAGCGCGCCCCTGGCAAAGGTCGATGGACTGAGCGCCATTGCCGGCGTCAGCCGCAGCGAGATCGAGCTCAACTCCGGGCCGTTCGCCGCCCTCGGCATCAAGGGCCCGACCACGCTCTACTACGCAGGCAGCGACTGGAAGTTCATCCAGCGCCCGGACCTGCAGGTCCAGGCTTCGATGCGCTGGGTGCATGAGGAATCCAGGCTTGAAGGGCTGGACATCGAACTCTCACGCCACACCTTCGACGTGATCGATGCGGGCGTGAGCCTGCGCCACACCGATCGCCGCTGGCGTGGCATGAACCTGGCGCAGCTGTCGGTGCGCAAATCCATCAACGATGACTCGCCGCCCTTCAACTGGCTGTATGCCGCGCACGAGTCCTACTTCTGGGTGGGCCGGCTGTCGCTGGCGCGCCTGCAGGCGCTGCCCGGCAACCAGCGCCTGCTGCTGCGCGGCAGTGCCCAGTTCACCGATGACGCCCTTACCCCGGTGGAGCAGTTCAGCATCGGCGGGCCGACCAGCGTGCGCGCCTATCCGCTGTCAACGGCACTGGGTGACCGTGGCGTGCAGGCGACCTTCGAGTACCAGGTCAGCGCACCGGGCTTTGCCGACACGCCTTCGCCGTTCAATGGCCGCCGCTGGGGCGACCTGGTCGAGCTGAACCTGTTCTACGACTGGGGCCGCACTTCTCCGGCACCGGACAACCGCCGTATCGGCTTCCAGCCCACGACGCTGGAAGGCGCCGGCGTTGCCATCGGCCTGCGGCTGCCATGGAAGCCGGACCTGCGGCTGGACGTGAGCGGCGCCAGGCCTGCTGGCAGCCATCGCGCCGCCGATGGACGCAGCACCCAGTACTGGGCGCGCATCAGCACCACTTTCTGAGGACACCGGCCATGAACCGCATCTATCGTCTTGTGTTCAACCACGCCCTGGGCCAGGTCCAGGTGGCCTCCGAGCTCGGCGCCTCGCCCCGCGCGAAGACCGGGGCCACGCGCCACCTGCCGGCAGGCGTGCGCCTGACCCCGCTGGCACTGGGCCTGCTGCTGTCCGTCGGCAGCCTCGGCGTGATGGCCCAGTCACTGCCGGGCGGCGGCAGCATCGTTTCCGGCAGTGGCCAGATCGGCGCACCCGACGGCAACCAGCTGATCATCAACCAGGCCAGCGACAAACTGGCGATCAACTGGCAGAGCTTCAATATCGGTGCCGGGCAGAAGGTCACCTTCAACCAGCCCGGCACGAACTCGATTGCGCTCAACCGGGTACTCGGCGTCGATGGTTCCGTGATCATGGGCCAGCTGGACGCCAATGGCCGGGTGTTCCTGGTCAACCCCAACGGCATACTGTTCGGTGCCGGCGCCCAGGTGAACGTCGGCGGCCTGGTCGCCTCCACCCTGGGCATCAGCGACGCCGATTTCATCGCCGGCAACTACCGTTTCAAGGGGAATGGCAGCAACGCCGCGGTGATCAACCACGGCACCCTCAGCGCCAGCGCCGGCGGCGCCATTGCGCTGCTCGGCGGCAGGGTCAGCAACCACGGCGTGATCGTCGCCAACCAGGGCAGCGTGGCGCTGGCCGCCGGCGATGCCATGACCCTGGACTTTGCCGGCAACGGCCTGCTCAACCTGCGGGTCGATGAGGGCATGGTCGATGCCCTGGTGGAAAACCACCAGCTGATCAGGGCCGATGGCGGCCAGGTGCTGCTCACCGCCCACGCCGGCGATGCGCTGCTCAGGACCGTGGTCAACAACACCGGGGTGATCGAAGCCCGCACCCTGGGTGAGAAGGACGGCAGGATCGTGCTGCTGGGCGATTTCGACGGCGGCGTGGTGAACGTCGCCGGCACCCTCGATGCCAGCGCCCCGGACGGTGGCAACGGCGGTTTCATCGAGACCAGCGGCGCCCACGTGCGGATCGCCGACGACGTCAAGGTGACCACCCTGGCCGAGCCCGGCAGGGGCAGGACCGGCGAATGGCTGATCGACCCCTACAACGTGACCATTTCCAATGCCGGCAGCACCGGCATGGGCGGGTTCAACGGCAGCGCCAACGACAGCGTGCTCAACGTCCACACCCTGACCAATGCCCTGGCCAGCACCGGGGTGACGGTGACCACCGGCGTCGGTGGCAGCCAGGCCGGCAACATCACCGTGGATGCGCCCATCAACTGGAGCGCCGACACCACCCTGACGCTGAACGCCGCCGGCAGCGTCATCATCAACAAGGACGTCACCGCCACCGGCACCAATGCAGGGCTCTCGCTGGTCTACGGCAACGGCTACCGGCTGGGCAGCGGCGCCCGCGTCACCCTGTCGGGCAGCAACGCCAGCCTCAGCCTGGGGGGCACCAGCTACACCCTTATCCATGACCTCGCCGGCCTGCAGGGCGTCGGCGCCAGCGGCAACTACGCCCTGGCCACCGACCTGGACGCCAGCGCCACGCGCACCTGGAACGGCGGCCAGGGCTTCGCGCCGCTGCAGGGGTTCAGCGGCACCTTCACCGGCCTCGGTCACGCCGTGAATGGCCTGACCATCGCCCGTGGCACCGAGAACAACGTGGGCCTGTTCCAGGCCGTCAGCGGGCAGGTGCGCGACCTGACCCTGTCCAACGCCGCCATCACCGGCAACATCACCGTCGGCGCCATCACCGGCTCCCTCAGCGGCTCGCTGTCGGGCATCCACGTCACCGGCGCGGTGCTGGGCAACGGCTCCAACGTCGGCGGCCTGGTCGGCCAGCTCACCAATGGCACGCTGCAGGGGGCATCCTCGAGCGCCAGCGTGACGGGCCTGAGCAACGTTGGCGGCCTGGCCGGCACCGTGCAGAACGGCACCCTGGCCGATGCCTATTCCACGGGGTCGGTGACCGGCACCATCAGCAACAGCAGCGCGTTCGCCGGCGGGCTGGTGGGCAATGTCTTCGACTCGGCGACCCTGACCAACACCTATGCCAGCGGCCGGGTCCGGGGCTACACCGCCACCGGCGGACTGATCGGCGGCACCTTCCTGTCCACCATCAGCTTCGCCAACAGCTACTGGGACGTGAACAGCACCGGGCAGCTCAGCAGCGCCAGCGGTGGCACCGCCATCACCTCGGCCAACGCCCGCAGCCAGGCCACCTATGGCGGCTTCGACTTCGCCAACACCTGGGTGATGTTCGAGGGTGACACCCGGCCGATGCTGCGCAGCGAGTACTCCACCACGGTGTACACCCCCCACGCCCTGCAACTGATCGGCATGAACCTGGCCGGCAACTACCGGCTCGGCACCTCCCTCGATCTCGGCGCCGCGCTCGCCACCAATGGCAACGGCTACTACAGCGATGTATGGGGCGCATCGGGCTTCAAGCCGCTGGGTAGCGACTCCGCCGCCTTCACCGGCAGCTTCAATGGGCAGGGCTTCGGCCTGATCGGCCTGGCCATCAACCGCGCCAGCACCAACTACGTCGGCCTGTTCGGCTATACCTCCGGTGCGACCCTGACCAACGTCAAGCTGGTCGGCGGCAGTGTCACCGGCAGCGACGGCGTCGGTGCACTGGTCGGCTACATGACGGGCGGCACCCTTGGCAGCGCATCGGCCAGCACCACGGTCAGCGGCACCAGCACTGGCGAAGCCAATACCGGCGGGCTGGTGGGCGCCAACGACGGCGGCGCCATCGCCGATGCCTCCGCCAGTGGCAACGTCACCGGCGCCGGCTACCAGGTCGGCGGCCTGGTCGGTTCCAATTTCAACGGCGGCAGCATCACCCGCGCCCATGCCACCGGCAAGGTGACCGGCACCAACCCGAACGCCGGCCTCGGCTATGTCGGCGGGCTGGTCGGCGCCAACGGCTACAGCGGCAACGGCGGTTCCATCAGCCAGTCCTACGCCACCGGCACGGTGACGGCGGCGGCGGGCCCCATCGGCGGCTTCGTCGGCCACAACGAAGGCAGCATCACCGACTCCTACGCCACCGGCGCGGTGATCGGCCAGGGTTCGGCCAGCAACATCGGCGGCTTCGCCGGGGTCAACTTCGTCAACGGCACCATCAGCAACAGCTATTCCACCGGCTACGTCGCCGGCGGCGCCCAGAGAGGCGGCTTCGTCGGCTACAACAACGCTGGCAACAGCGCCATCAGCAACGTCTACTGGGACATCCAGACCAGTGGCCAGGCACTGGGCGCCGCTGGCGGGTTGAGCACTGGAATCACCGGGCGCACCACCGCCCAGTTGCAGGGCAGCCTGCCCGCCGGTTTCGCCTCCTCGATCTGGGGCGTCGGCACCAACCTCTATCCGTATCTGCAATGGCGCTACAGCACCACGCCCCACGCCGTGAGCGGCCGTGTGTTCAGCGACGCCGGCAGCACCGCATTGGCCGGTGCCACCGTCAGTGCCGTGTCCGCTGGCCAGCTGATCGGCAGCGCCTCCAGCGGCGCGAACGGCTACTACTACGTCCTCGGCGAAGCCAGCCGGTTCGACGGCAATGGCACGCTTGCCTACCTGGAGGGCGGTTCCAGCCAGGGCGCCGCGTTCAGTGACCGGGTCGGCTACCTCGGTATCCAGGGCGTGGACATCTATGCCTCGGCCATGCGCCTGGTGACCGGGCAGGGCAGCCTCACGGCGACCCGCAGCCGCTACCTGGCCACCCGCGGCAGCTACGCCGACAGCGACCTGGACTTCCTTGCGTCCTACGACTTCGGCGCCCTCACCGATACCGGCCATGGCCTCTACCTGAGCGCCAGCTCCGCCAGCTACAGCCTGGACACCGACCTCGGTTCCGGCGGCCTGCTGGCCCTGGACGGCGGCGGCCAGTTCAGCCTCAGCGGCAACCGCCAGCTGTCGGCCGGCGGCAACCTCGACGTCGGCGACCGCCTGACCTGGAGCGACAACGCCGCGCTGACCCTTAGCACCAGCAACGGCGGCAACATCGTGCTGGGGGATGGCATCGGCGCCGCCAACGGCAGCCTGACCCTGTCCGCCGCCGGCAGCGTGACCAGCAATGGCGCCGTCAACCTCGGTGTGCTGAATCTCGCCAACGGCACCTGGACCCAGGTGGCGGCCAGCCTGCCCGGCTTCAGCGTCACCGACTTCCGCCTCGGCCCCGGCGCCACCTTCGTGCGGGCCCTGGGCGGCGACGGCAGCGCCGCCACGCCGTACCGCATCGCCGATGTCTATGGCCTGCAGGGCCTGGCCTCCAGCAGCCTGGCGGGCAGCCGCTTCGTCCTGGCCGGCGACATCGACGCCTCCGCCAGCGCGCTGTGGAACAACGGCGCCGGCTTCCTCTCCATCGGCAGCCTGGCCAACCCCTTCACCGGCCGGCTCGACGGACAGGGGCACCGCATCAGCGGCCTGGCCATCAACCGCCCCGGCAGCACCTACAGCGGCCTGTTCGGCTACAACGCCGGCTACGTCGGCAACCTCAACCTGGTGGGCGGCAGCGTGGCCGGCGGCACCTACGCCGGTGCCCTGGTGGGCTACAACGCCGCCTCCGGGGTTGTCGAGCGGGTCAGCAGCGACAGCGGCGTCACCGGCACGGGCAATGTCGGCGCCCTGGTCGGCAGCAACGCCGGGACCCTCAGCGAGTCCCTGGCCACTGGCAGTGCCAGCGGCGGCCTCAATGGCGGCGGTCTGGCGGGCAGCAACACCAGTACCGGCACCATCCGCGACAGCTACGCCACCGGCAGCGCCCAGGGCAGTGCCACCGCCGGCGGACTGGTCGGATTCAACGAAGGCAGTCTCCAGCGCGTCTATGCCACCGGCAATGCCACCTCCAGCGTCGGCGCGACCGGCGGCCTGGTCGGCAGCAATGCCGGCACCGCCACCGGCAGCTTCTGGAACACCACCAGCAGCGGCATGGCCCAGGGCGTAGGGGCCGGCAACGCCACCGGCGTATCGGGGCAGACCAGTGCACAGCTCAGCCGCCTGGCGCCCTTCATTGCGGCCGGCTGGAGCATCGACGACGCCGGCGGCACGGGCACCATCTGGCGGATGTACGAGGGCCACAGCGCACCACTGCTGCGCAGCTTCATGACGCCCCTCAGCGTCGACGTCGGCAACGCCAGCAAGACCTATGACGGCAGCGCCACCAGCAGCGCCGGTGCCCTGGTGTTCCCCATCGGGTATGACCCGAGCCTGGTTTCCGGCAGTGCGGTCTACACCGCCAACAGCGCCAACGCTGGCACCTACAGCGGTGCCAACCTGAGCGTGGGCGGGCTGTATTCGAGCCAGTTCGGTTATGACATCAAGACCGTCGCCGGCACCCTGACCATCGGCAAGGCCGGCCTGACCATCACCGCCAACAATGGCAGCAAGACCTACGGCCAGACCGGCGGCACCAACGGCTTCACTGCCAGCGGCCTGGTCAATGGCGACACGGTGTCCTCGGTCGCGCTCGCCTCGGCCGGTACCGCCGCCACCGCCAACGTCGGCAACTACACCATCACCGCCGCCAACGCCGATGGCACGGGGCTGTCCAACTACGACATCACCTACGTCAACGGCACCCTGACCATCGGCAAGGCCGGCCTGACCATCACCGCCAACAATGGCAGCAAGACCTACGGCCAGACCGGCGGCACCAACGGCTTCACTGCCAGCGGCCTGGTCAATGGCGACACGGTGTCCTCGGTCGCGCTCGCCTCGGCCGGCACCGCCGCCACCGCCAACGTCGGCGACTACACCATCACCGCCGCCAACGCCGATGGCACGGGGCTGTCCAACTACGACATCACCTACGTCAACGGCACCCTGACCATCGGCAAGGCCGGCCTGACCATCACCGCCAACAACAACAGCAAGACCTATGGCCAGACGGGCAGCACCAACGGCTTCACTGCCAGCGGCCTGGTCAATGGCGACACGGTGACCACGGTTGATCTGGCCTCGGCCGGTACCGCCGCCAGCGCCAACGTCGGCGACTACACCATCACCGTCGCCAACGCCGATGGGACCGGGCTGTCCAACTACGACATCACCTATGTCAACGGCACCCTGACCATCGGCAAGGCCGGCCTGACCATCACCGCCAACAACGGTGGCAAGACCTACGGCCAGACGGGCGGTGCCAACGGCTTCACTGCCAGCGGCCTGGTCAACGGCGATACGGTGTCCTCGGTCGCGCTGGCCTCGGCCGGTACCGCCGCCACCGCCAACGTCGGCGACTACACCATCACCGCCACCAGCGCCGATGGCACGGGTCTGTCCAACTACGACATCACCTACGTCAACGGCACCCTGACCATCGGCAAGGCCGGCCTGACCATCACCGCCAACAACGCCAGCAAGACCATCGGCCAGCTCTCAGCGCTCAACGGCTACACCGCGGAGGGCCTGGTCAACGGCGACACCATCGATGCGGTCAGGTTGTTCAGCGACGGCAGTGGCGTGAACGCCCAACCTGGCAGCTACGCCATCCTCGCCAGCGATGCGCAGGGTGCACGGCTGGGCAACTACGACATCACCTATCGCGAAGGAACGCTGGAGGTCACGGGCATATCCGTCGCGCAGAACCTGCAGATTGGCCGCGAAGTGGCGGCCAATCTGCGTACACCCGCAACCCGCCCACCCACCCGCTCGTCCGATGCGGCGTTGTACCGCTTGACCGGCTCGGCCATCGCACCGGCCAGCGACGCCTGCACTTCCCTGGAGGAGATCCGCTGCCCCATTCGTCAGCCCGAATGACTGCCGGGCGGTGAATGGAAAAGGCGCACCATCGCCACCGCTCCACAGTTGAAACACGCTGGCCAACGAGACCGGCTCGAACTGCAATGAGCAACCCGCAGGCGGGCCGGCCTTGCAGCGGGTGCGGGGGGCCGGAGCCGAAGCCTAAGCGCCGGCGATCAGCAATCGACTGCGCGGCCTGCTGGTCGAGTCCGGCGTATTGCCTGCCGGGGTGTCCAGCCCAGCGGCACAGGCTCGGCACGCCTTTTCAGCGTCTGCTTGTCGGCGATGCCCTGTTGTGCGATCCGTGTGCAGACTGGCAGCGGATGCCCGGTCACCTGCCGGACCAGGACCAGGCCATCAGTGCACATGCGATATGCGGTTGGCTCGCCTGCCCGATCCGCATGGAACACCCTGGCCTGAGTGTCACCCGCATCCAGGGCATCGGGCTGTTTGCCGCACCAGGTGGAGTCCAGCACATCTGCCTGGTGCACGCCTGCAACACACACACGCGGGTTCACGGGCATGCCTGCATCCATGCCTCCCGGCTCGGCGCGGTCCATGCCTCGCCCCACGCGCGGGCGCCCACGCCCGGGGACGAGGACGGGGACGGATTCAGCCGCCGCAACCGCCGCAGCACTCGGATGGCACCCGCTCCAGCTGCGCGGCACTGATCACCAACCCGCCCCGGCCCAGCGCCGGCAGCAGGGTGGGCTCGTCGAGCAGGGTGGAGATGCGCAGCACCCGGCTCAACGGCTCGATATCCAGCAGCACGGAAGGATCGGCGTCCTGCAGCGCGTCTTCCAGCACCCGCAGGTCCGGCGCCGGGCCGGACAATGAAATCCTGAATTGCGTCATCGACATACTCCCGGGGCGTTACACGCGACCGGCGGCCCGCCCCGCGGCCGTCCCGGCGGCGGGCGACCGACCGTGCCCGCCCGCCGAATACTGCGTGTCCGCGACGCTGGCCGCCCTGACCGGGGTCAAGCCGCGACGCGACCGCCGCCGGTACCGCTCACTGCGGCGACAGCAGCGCGTCGTCCAGCGCAGCGGCGCGCTGCCAGGCCGGACGCGCGCGCAGGCGCTCACCGTAGCCGGCGAACGCCTCCCGCTCGGGCAGGGTCTTGAACATCGTGCCCCACAGCACCTGGCTGCCCAGGTAGACGTCGGCGGCGCTGAAACGCTCGCCCAGCAGCCAGGGCGCGGCGCCGGCAGCAGCCTTCTCCAGCGTATCGGCCATCTGCTCGAAACTGCCATAACCGACCGTGCCCGCCTTGTCCGGCGGCGCCAGCAGGCCGAACGCCTTGGCGCTGACCGCGGCCTCCACCGGCCCGGCGGCGAAGAACAGCCAGCGGAAATAACTGCCGCGCAGCGGGTCGTCCTGTGCAGGCGCCAACCCGGCCCGCGGGAACGCATCGGCCAGGTAGCTGCAGATGGCCGCGGCCTCGGTCACCGCCACCCCGCGGTGGACGATGGCCGGCACCTTGCCCATCGGGTTGATCGCCAGGTAGGCCGGCGACTTCATGCTCTCGCCGTAACCCAGCACTTCGGTGCGGTACGGTTGCCCGACCTCCTCCAGCATCCAGCGCACGATGCGGCCGCGCGATTGCGGGTGGGTGTAGAAGACGATCTCGTCCGTCGTGTCGCCCATGCGCCTGCCTCCGTCAAGGAAGCCGGCAGTCTAGCAACGCGCCAGGGTGCCGGATCAGTAGGCGAACTCGCGGAACACCGGGTCGACGCTGCCGTTCCATGCCCCATGGAACAGGTCCAGCTTGCGTTCGGCGGCGGTCTTGCCCGAGTCCACGATCTCCTGCAGGACGTCGAGGAAACGGGTCTCGTCCTGGCCGTCGCCGTTGAGCGCGGCGCGGCGGCGCAGGCCCTCGCGCGAGATCTCCAGCGCGCGCCGCGCCAGGTCGCGCACGCTGCCCCCGCGGAACGGCAGGTGCAGCGCCAGCCGCGGCACGCCGTCGCGCAGCGCATGGCGCTCGGCCAGGCTGAAATCCTTGACCAGGTCCCAGGCCGCATCCAGCGCGGCATCGTCGTACAGCAGGCCCACCCAGAACGCCGGCAACGCGCAGATCCGGCTCCACGGGCCGCTGTCGGCGCCGCGCATTTCCAGGTACTTCTTCAGCCGCACCTCGGGGAAGGCGGTGGTCATGTGGTCGGACCAGTCGCGCAGCGTCGGCAGCGCGCCCGGGAGTACGTCCAGCTGCCCCTTGAGGAAGCGACGGAACGACTTGCCGCTGGCGTCGTGGTAGACGCCGTCGCGGTAGGAGAAGTACATCGGCACGTCGAGCAGGTAGTCGACGTAGCGCTCGTAGCCGAAGCCGTCCTCGAACACGAAGTCGAGCATGCCGGTGCGGTCGGCATCGGTGTCGGTCCAGATGTGCGAACGGTAGCTGAGGTAGCCGTTCGGCGCGCCTTCGGTGAACGGCGAATCAGCGAACAGCGCGGTGGCGATCGGCTGCAGCGCGAGCGACACCCGGAACTTCTTCACCATGTCCGCCTCGGAGGCGTAGTCCAGGTTGACCTGGACCGTGCTGGTGCGGGTCATCATGTCCAGGCCGAGCGAGCCGACCCGGGGCATGTACTCGCGCATGATGCGGTAGCGGCCCTTGGGCATCCACGGCATGTCAGCGCGCGTCCACTTGGGCTGGAAGCCCATGCCCAGGAAGCCGAGCTGCAGTTCGCCGGCCACCTGCGCCACCTCGTTGAGGTGGGTGCCGGTTTCCACGCAGGTCTGGTGGATGCTCTCCAGCGCGCCGCCGGACAGCTCGAGCTGGCCGGCCGGCTCCAGCGTCACCGAGGCGCCGTCGCGCAGCAGGGCGATGGTGTTGCCGTTCTCCTGCACCGGCTCCCAGCCGAAACGGGTCAGCCCGGTCAGCAGCGCCTGGATGCCGCGCTCGCCCTCGAACGTCGGCGGGCGCAGGTCGTCCAGGCGGAACCCGAACTTCTCGTGCTCGGTGCCGATGCGCCACTGCGGGCGCGGCTTCTCGCCGGAAGCGATCACCTCCACCAGCTGCGAGCGGTCGGTAATGGGCGTATCGGCAACGTGGCTGGGGCTCGACAAGGGCTGGCTCGCAGTATTCTGGCTGGGCGGGAAATGGGGGCCTTCCCCCGGCATCACAAGAACCGGCCCGCAGTCCGTCGCGCTCGTCCCCGCGCCCCGTCCAGCGCCGGCAAGGCGCGCATCCACGCACGCTGCGCCTGCTCGGCTCCGCCACGGGCCACCGGCCCTCGCCCGCGATGGATCGCGAACAGCTCCCGAGCGCGCACTATATCGCGGCCCCCAGCGGCGGCATGTCGCGGTGACGGTTTTCAGCATCCCACCGGCGGCGACTTGACCGGCCCCGCCAGCGCGGCTGCGAGTCGTTTTCACCAACGGTCCACGTGCCGTCCTAAACTGCGGCCATGAAACCGACCCGGCACATCGAAACCCATCGCTCCGAACGTGTCGGCTGGCTGCGCGCCGCCGTGCTCGGGGCCAACGACGGCATCGTCTCGGTCGCCGGCCTGGTGGTCGGCATCGCCGCCAGCGGCGCGTCAGCCTCCACCATCCTGGCCACCGGCGTCGCCGGCACCGTGGCCGGCGCCATGTCGATGGCCGCCGGCGAGTACGTCTCGGTGCAGTCGCAGGCCGATACCGAGCAGGCCGACCTGGCGCTGGAACGCCGCGAGCTGCGCGAAGACCCGCATACCGAACTGGAAGAACTGGCCGGCATCTACCGGCGGCGCGGGCTGACGCCCGAACTGGCGCACGAGGTGGCCGTGCAGCTCACCGCGCACGACGCGCTCGGCGCGCACGCGCGCGACGAACTGGGCATCACCGAGGAACTGCGCGCGCGGCCGCTGCAGGCGGCGCTGGCCTCGGCGGGCGCGTTCGTCGTCGGTGCGATCCTGCCGGTGCTGACCGCGCTGCTTGCGCCCTACGCCTACGTTGCGCAGATCACCACCGTTTCCACCCTGCTCGGCCTGTGCATCACCGGCGCGATGGCCGCCCATGCCGGCGGTGCGTCGCGCCTGCGCGGCGCACTGCGGGTGGTGTTCTGGGGTGCGCTGGCGATGGGCGCGGCGGCGGTCATCGGCAACCTGTTCGACACCCACCTCGCCGGTTGATGGCGCCCTTGGCGGCGGCCCCCCACGCGCTGCTGGAACGGCTGGCGACACTGGCCGACTGCCAGAACGCCGGCGACTATGCCTGCATCACCGCGCGCCGCGAACACGGCGCGTCCTCGGTCGAGATCCCGCGGCCGCAGTTCGCCATTCTGCTGCAGGGACGCAAGCACGTCCGTACCGCGCAGCAGGTGCTGGAGTTCGGCCCCGGCGACCTGTTCCTGATCACCCGCCGCTGCCGGATCGACGTGGTCAACGTGCCCGACCCCGACAGCGGCCTGTATCTCAGCGCCATCGTGCCGCTGTGCGACGAAGTGCTGTCCGCCACGCGCAGCCTGTGGAGCGGGCCGCTGCCGGACGCCGGCGACCCGCTGGCGCGGCTGTCGCTGGCCGCGCATGGCACCGAGCTGCTGCAATGGCGCCAGGCACTGGAGCACGGCGACTACACCTCGGCGCGGCTGGCGCTGGCCACGATGACCGTGGCGTTCTGCGCGTCCGGCCACGGCAGCCTGCTGGTCGCGCCGGAACCCGGCCTGGGCGAGCGCATCCGCGACCTGGTTGCCGCCCAGCCCGGACGCAGCTGGCAGTCGCGCGATTTCGAACAGCACCTGGGCATCAGCGGTGCCACCCTGCGCCGGCGCCTGGCCAGCGAACGGCTCGGCCTGCGCGAACTCATCGGCGATGCCCGGCTGGCGCAGGCGATGCAGCTGCTCTACACCACCCGCCTGCCGCTGAAGACGGTGGCCGCGCGCGTCGGCTACCGCTCGCTGTCCAGCTTCAGCCGGCGCTTCTGCGAACGCTACGGGATGGACCCGTCCGCCATCGGCAACCACTGACGGCGCGGCAGCGGTGAGCGGATCGCGCCGCATTCCGAGCGCATCGCAGGCATGGCCGGCGGCAACATGGCGGCTCCGCGGCAATGCCGCCCCTGACGGAACCGCCCATGCCCCGCGCTGCCCTTCGCCCCCTCGCCCTGGCCCTGCTGCTGGCCACCGCCGGCGCCCACGCCGGCACCACGCATGTCCCGCGCACACAGGTCCCCGGCGTGTATCACCAGCAGATCGGCGACGTGCGCGTAACCGCGCTGTTCGACGGCACCGTGGCCCTGCCGCGGCAGGCGCTCACCGGCATCGCCCCGGGCGTGGTCACCCGCCTGCTCGAGCACGGCTACGTGCCCGAGGACGGCAAGGGCCTGCAGACCGCGGTCAACGCCTACCTGGTACAGCGCGGTGGCCACCTGGCGCTGGTCGATACCGGGGCCGCGCAGTGCTTCGGCCCCGGCCTGGGCCAGGTACTGGCCAACCTGCGCGCCGCCGGCTACGACCCGGCCGAGGTCGACGACGTGCTGCTGACCCACGCCCACCCGGACCACCTGTGCGGGCTGCTCGACGCCGACGGCAAGCCGGCGTTCGCCAACGCCACGGTGTGGTTGTCGCAGGCCGATGCCGGCTACTGGCTGGACCCGGCCAGCGAAGCCGGCGCGCCGCAAGCACTGCGTTTCGCCTTCCCGATGGCGCGCAGCGCGGTGGCGCCGTATGCAGCGGCCGGGCGCCTGCGACCTTTCGTCGCAGGCGATGCCCTGCCCGCCGGCATCACCGCGCTGGACAGCCACGGCCACACCCCGGGCCATGTCTCCTGGCGGATCGACGGCGGCGACGGCCAGCAACTGCTGGTCTGGGGCGACATCGTGCACTTCCACGCGGTCCAGTTCGCACGGCCCGATGCCAGCTACGAAGCCGACAGCGACCGCACGGCTGCCATTGCCAGTCGCCGCCGGCTGATGGCCGAGGCCGCGGCGGGCGGATGGTGGGTGGCCGGCGCGCACCTGCCGTTCCCCGGCCTGGGGCACGTGCGCCGGGAGGGCACGGCATTCGCCTGGGTGCCGGGCGAGTTCTCGCCGCTGTGACACGCGCGCGCTGCGCGCTGGCGCCCCACGGTCCGCGCCGCAGACCGCGGGCCCCACCTCCCGTTTGCCACACCCCCCGCCTTCGGCGCGCCCCCTGACTCAGGGGGAAACGCCCGCGCTGCGCGCTGGCGCCCCACGGTCCGCGCCGCAGACCGCGGGCCCCGCCTCCCGTTTGCCACACCCCCCGCCTTCGGCGCGCCCCCTGACTCAGGGGGCTTTGCTCCAGCCACATTCCAGCCTGGCCGGGCGATGGAACGGCAGGCACCGGGCGGGTGCGTGACGCGTGGTGCATGGGAACGGGCTGGAGTGCCCGCCGGGTGCCGGCGTTACAGGCCCAGCCAGCCGCCGATCACCGCGCGGGCCTCGTCCACGCCCTGTTTCGACTCGCCGGAGAAGGTCTGCACGCTGACCAGGTCGCCGAACGCGGCGGCCAGGTCCTTGCGCACCTTCTGCAGGGTCTGCCCCTGCTGGCCGCGGCCGAGCTTGTCGGCCTTGGTCAGCAGCGCATGCGCCGGCAGCCCGCGCTGCACCGCATAGGCCAGCATCTGCCGGTCGTAGTCCTTGAGCGGGTGGCGGATGTCCATCACCACCACCAGCCCCTTGAGCGCGTCGCGGGTGCGGAAGTAGTTGTCGATGAAGGCCTGCCAGTGCGCCTGCAGTTCCTGCGGGACCTTGGCGTAGCCGTAGCCGGGCAGGTCGACCAGGTGCGCCTCGGGCGTGACCTGGAAGTACACCAGTTGCTGGGTGCGGCCCGGCGTCTTGGAGACGCGGGCCAGCGCGTTCTGGCGGGTCAGCGCGTTGAGCGCGCTGGACTTGCCGGCGTTGGAGCGCCCGGCGAATGCCACCTCGGCCCCTTCGTCCGGCGGCAATTGCCGGGCATTGTGGGCCGAAAGCAGATAACGGGCGCGTTCTAGGAGCTGTGACATGCGCATAGGATCGCACGCCGGGGGCCCCGCCGGCGCCCGTGCGTTGACCCTGCCATGAATCGGCGTGGATAATCCGGTCGATGCCGGCGCAGACCTGCCCGGCCCGTTCCACACGGAGCTTCTGCATGCGCCACGCTCGTGTCCTAGCCGTTTCTGCCCTTGTCATCCCGCTGATCGCCGTCGTCGCGTTCGCACAGAGTTCGGTCACGCCCGTGCCCGACAACGCGCCGGTGCAGACCGCACCGCTGGAGATCGACCTCAGCAAGACCCTGCCCGGCGACGCCGAGGCCGGCGAAGGCAAGGCACAGGCCTGCGCTGCCTGCCATGGCGCCGACGGCAACTCCGCCGTGGAGATGTATCCGCGGCTGGCCGGCCAGAGCGAGCGCTACATCGCCCGCCAGCTGGCCCTGATCGCCGGCGGCCAGCGCACCGAAGGCGCGGTCGCCGCCATGCTGCCGTTCGTGCAGGGCATGACCGCGCAGGACATGCGTGACATCGGCGCCTTCTTCGCCCGCCAGAAGTCCGGCGCCGGCGTGGCCGACGACACCGCCATCGCCGACGGCCCGTATGCCGGCATGAAGTTCTACGAAATCGGCCAGAAGCTGTACCGCAATGGCGATGCCAGCCGCGAGATCCCGGCGTGCATGGCCTGCCACGGCCCGACCGGCGCCGGCAATCCCGGCCCGGCCTACCCGCACATCGGCGGCCAGCACGCCATGTATGTCACCCAGCGCCTGCAGCACTACCAGGCGGGCCAGACCCAGGAAACCGATCCGTCGCAGTTCCGGATCATGGCCCAGGTGGCCGGCAAGCTCACCGAGCAGGAAATCCAGGCGCTGGCCAGCTACGTGCAGGGCCTGCATGCGCGCGCCGACGACGTGGCCGTGGCCGCGGCCCGTTGAGCACCTGACGGTACCGGTCGCCACGGCGACGGGCCGCCTTGTTCCCGGATACGCCGACCCCTGCGGTCGGCGTCTCTTTTTCCAGCTGGAGACTCTCGATGACGTACTTCCTTCGCCTGTTCCCTCTGCTGCTGGCCCTGCTGCTGCCGCTGACCGCCTGTGCCGCCGACGGCACCACGCCGGTGGAAGGCCGGGACTATGAGCTGATCGCCGAGCCCGGCCCGTTCGCGCCGCTGGCCGGCAAGATCGAGGTGGTCGAGGTGTTCGGCTACCCCTGCATCCACTGCGCCCACTTCGAGCCCCTGCTTGAGGCCTGGGTCGCCAGGCTGCCGGCCGACGTCCGCTTCACCGCGGTGCCCGCTGCCTTCGGCGGCCATTGGGACGCCTATGCACGCGCCTTCTACGCCGCCGAGCAGACCGGGGTGCTCAAGCGCAGCCATGCCGATGTGTTCAAGGCCCTGCACGAGCGGGGCAGCCTGCCGATGCAGAACGTGTCGCCGGATGAACTGGCGACCTTCTATGCCGCCTACGGGGTACAGCCGCAGCGCTACACCGATGCGCTGCGCAGCGAGCAGACCGATGCCAGGGTGAAGGCCGCGCGTGCCTTTGCCATGCGCGTGCGGGTGCCCGGTACGCCGGCGCTGGTCGTCAACGGCAAGTATCTGGTCAAGGGCCGCAGCTTCGAGGACCAGCTGCGCATCGCCGGCGCCCTGGTGGAGCGCGAGCGCGCGGCCGCCCGGCGCCGCTGAGCCCGCGACGGAACCTTCCGCGAACCGGTTCAGCCGCTGCCGCGGATAATGTCATCATGCGCCCCGCGGTCGCCGCTGGCGGCCTGACGACCCGACGAATCCCTGCTGGAGATCCACCCATGAAGATCCGTTTCGTACTGGCCCTGGCGGCCCTGCTCCCGTTGATGGTGGCCTGCAAGGCCCAGGACGGCTCCGCCGACGCCGTCGCGCCGGCCGCCGAGCAGCCGGCTGCCGCCCCCGCCCCGGCCGCCGAAGCCGCAGCCGCAGCCGAAGGCACCGCCACGCCGGCAGCATCCGGCGAGCAGGCCGCCGCCGCGCAGAACGCGGAGAACACCCCGGTACCGGCGCAGGCGCGCCTGGTCGGCCCCGAGCCGGTGGCCGGCACCGATTACTTGGTGATCGACGGCGGCCAGCCGATCCAGCCGGCAACCGGCAAGATCGAAGTGGCCGAGGTCTTCGGCTACGTCTGCCCGGCCTGCGCGCGCTTCCAGCCGCTGATCGGGCCGTGGAAGGCGGGCCTGCCGTCGGACGTCAACTTCGTCTACGTGCCTGCCATGTTCGGCAGCATGTGGGATGACTACGGCCGCGCCTTCTATGCCGCAGAGGCGCTGGGCGTGCAGGAGAAGACCCACGACGCGCTGTACTCGGCCATCCATGTCGAGCAGTCGCTCAAGGGCGAGCTGGGCCGCGATTCGGTCGAGGATATCGCCAACTTCTACGCCAAGTTCGGCGTCAACCCGAAGACCTTCGCCGACACCATGGGCAGCTTCTCGGTGGTGGCCAAGACCAATCGCGCCAAGCAGTTCGCCCAGCGCAGCAAGATCACCGGCACGCCGTCGCTGATCGTCAACGGCAAGTACCTGGTCAAGGGCAAGAGCTACGAGGACATGCTGCGCATCGCCGACCACCTGATCGCACGCGAACGCGCCGCCAACGCCAAGTAATGTATCAAGGGCCTCGTCGACACGAGGCCCTTGTTCCACCGCCGTGAAATCCCCCACCCACACCCTGCGCCTGCTCACGGCCAACATCCAGGCCGGCTCCAGCACGCGCCGCTACAGCGACTACGTGACCCGCAGCTGGTCGCACGCGCTGCCGTCGGGCAGCAAGCGCTCCAGCCTGGACGCGATCGCCAAGCTCGCCAGTGGCCGCGACATCGTCGGCCTGCAGGAGGCCGATCCCGGCAGCCTGCGCTCGGGCTTCACCAACCAGACCCACTACCTGGCGCAGCGCGCCGGCTTCAACTACTGGAGCCACCAGCCCAACCGGCGCATGGGCGGCGTCGCCTCCAGCGCCAACGGCCTGCTCAGCCGGCTGGAGCCGGTGGAAGTGCAGGATCACGCCCTGCCCGGCCGCATCGGTGGCCGCGGCGTGCTGCTGGCCCGCTTCGGCGACGGCCGCGAGGGGCTGGCGGTCGCCGTCGCGCACCTGTCGCTGGGGGTGGGCTCGCGCCTGTCGCAGCTGGATTTCATCGCCGACCTGATGTCCGACTACCCCAACGCGGTGCTGATGGGCGATTTCAACTGCAAGGCCGAGCGCCCGGAAATGCAGGTGCTGTACCGCAAGACGCGGTTGCAGCCGCCCGGCTGCCTGGTGCCCACCTTCCCCAGCTGGCGCCCGGACCGGGCCATCGACCACATCCTGGTCAGCGACAGCCTGCGCACGCTCGAGACCGGCGCCGTCGCCGCGGCCCATTCGGACCATCTGGCGGTGGAGATGCAGGTCGAGGTACCGGGCAACAGCCTGCGCTGATCCGGCCGCACCCGGCCATGCCTCCGGCGCGGCCTGGCCCGGCACGCCGGGCCGTACCGTTGGTCTCACGTCACCACGGCTGCCGCGGGCGGCGGCCGGCGCCGCGCGGTCGCCGCGCTGCCCACCGAAGCCAGCACCGTGCAGCCGATCGCCAGCCACTGCAGGCCGGACAGCTGTTCGTGCAGCAGCAGCAGGGCCCACAACGCGGCCACCGCCGGCTCCATGCTGATCAGGATGCCGAAGGTCTCCTTCGGCAGGCGCTTGAGCGCCATCATCTCCAGCGACATGGGGATCGCGCTGGACACCACCGCCACCAGCAGCCCGGCCAGCAGGATCGACGGCTGCAGCAGTGCCGTGCCGGCATGGGCCACGCCTACCGGCACCACCACCAGCGCCGCGACTGCCACGCCCAGCGATACCGAGTGCCCGGCATGCAGGTGCCCGGCACGCTTGCCGAACACGATGTACAGCGCCCAGCAGGCCGCGGCACCCAGCGCATACAGCACGCCGGCCACGTCCAGCGCCGGCCCGCCGCTCAACGGCAGCAACAGCAACAGCCCGGCCAGCGCGCAGCCGACCCACAGGAAATCGATCGGTCGCCGCGAGGAGAACATCGCCACCGCCAGCGGTCCGATGAACTCGATGGCCACCGCGATGCCGAACGGAATCGTGCGCAGCGCCATGTAGAACAGCAGGTTCATCACCCCCAGCGCCAGCCCGTAGCGCAGGATCGCGACGCCGTCGACGCGGCTGGTATGCCAGCGCCAGGGCCGCCACAACAGCAGCAGGAACAGCGCCGAGAAGCCCACGCGCAGCGCGCTGGTGCCCTGGGCGCCGATCAGCGGGAACAGGTGTTTGGCATAGGACGTGCCGATGGCCAGCGAAGTCACCGAGCCGAGCACCGCCAGCGCCGGCAACAGTGGCGCGAATCGGGAAGTCTGCATGGGCGTAGTGTAGTGCGCCTGCGCCCGGCGGCGCCGCGCCGCGGGCCGCCCATCACCACGGGCGGCCCGGCAAACCCCTCATCGCAGGAAGGCGATGCGTTCCATCCGTGCGTTGTCGGCCGCCGCCAGTACCTTGGCCATCGTGTCGTACTCGGCATCGGGGCTGGCATCGATGCGCAGTTCCGGCAGGTTGCCGGCATGCAGTCGCGCCTGCTCCTGCAGCCGCGACTGCAGCGCGGCGATCGGCAGCGCCTGGCCATTCCAGGTGAGCTGGTTGGCCGCATCCACCCGCAACTCGATCGGCGGTGGCGGATCCACGCGCGGCACCTGGCGGGTAGTGGGCTGCGGCAGGTCCACCGGAATCGGCCAGGACACCAGCGGCGCGGTGACGATGAAGATGATCAGCAACACCAGCATCACGTCCACCAGCGGCGTGACGTTGATATCGGCGATCGGCCCGGAACTTCCAGCTGCACTGAATGCCATGCTCCGCTCCTTCGGCGAGGCGGCACGCCTCGCAATCGACACTACGCCGCCCGCACCCGCGGTCAGCAGACTGCTGGAGACCGGCGTTCAGCCACCGTTGCGGCTCACGGGCTGGCCGCGGGCCACGTTCATGCACGAGCCGGGATCGCCGCGGCGCTGTTGACGAGCGCCCGGCTATGCTTTGCCGATGAAACGGAATATCTGCCTGCTGCCTTTCGCCGCGTCCCTGCTGCTGGCCTGTACCGGCACCGGCGCACAGACCCTCGACGCCCAGCGCGCCGCCATGCGCGTGGCCATCGACAACGCCGAACGCGGCCAGTTCGATGCCGCCGCGACCGCGGGCCTGCGCAACCACCCGCTGTACGGCTGGCTCGAGTACAGCGCGCTGCGTCGTGGCATCGACACCGTGGACACGCCGCAGGCGCTGGACTTCCTCAAGCGCTACCAGGGCCAGGCCGTGGCCGATGCGTTCCGCGCCGCGTGGCTGCCGGCGCTGGCGCGGCGCCAGGACTGGCCGACCCTGCTCGCCAACTGGCGGCCCAGCAACGACCCCGGCCTGCAGTGCGCCGAGCTCAACGCACGCCTGGCCACCGGCAAGGCCGATGCCGGCTGGATCCGCGATGCGCAGGCGCTGTGGCGCAGCAGCGGCAAGTCCCTGCCCGATGCGTGCGACCCGGTGTTCGCCGGCCTCGCCGAGCGCGGCGGGCTGACACCGGCGCTGCGCTGGGAACGCATCGATGCGGCCGCCGACGCACAGCAGCCCGGGGTGATGCGCGCTGCCGCACGCGGCCTGCCCGCCGCCGAGCTGGCACAGGCCAACGACTACGCCGCCTTCGTCGACAAGCCCGATGCACGCGCCCTGAACTGGCCCAGGACCGAGCGCAGCCGCCGCATCGCCACCGATGGCCTGGCCAGGCTGGCGCGGACCGACCCCGATGCCGCCGAGCGGCAGCTGCCGCAGTACGCGCAGGCACTGGCGCTGGATGCCGGGCAACAGGCGCAGGTGCGCTACCAGATCGCGCTGTGGACGGTGGCCTCGTACCTGCCGGACTCGGCGCGGCGATTGGCCGCGGTACCGGAATCGGCGTACGACGAACGCCTGCACGAATGGCGCGCGCGCGAAGCGATGGCGCGCGGCGACTGGCCCTCGGCGCTGGCCGCGATCCGCGCGATGCCCGCGGGCCAGCGTGGCGACTCGCGCTGGCGCTGGTTCGAGGCGCGGCTGCTGGAAAAGACCGGCAGGGCCGCCGAGGCGGCGCCGCTGTACCGCGCCGTCGCCACCGAACCGACCTTCCACGGCTTCCTCGCCGCGGACAAGCTGCGCCAGCCCTATGCGCTGTGCCCGTGGAACCCCGGCAGCGACCCGCAGACGCGTGCGGCGGTGGCCCGCGACCCGGCACTGGTGCGGGCGCTGGAGCTGTTCCGCATCGACCGCGCCACCTGGGCCGCGCGCGAATGGGCCGACGCGCTGTCGCGGTTCGACGATACCCGGCGCCGGCTCGCCGTCGAAGTGGCGGGTGAAGCGGGCTGGTTCGACCGCGCCGTATTCGCCCTCAAGGGGCCGCAGGAGATGCGCCTGTACGCGCTGCGGTTCCCGCTGTACCACGACGACACCATCCGCCGCGAAGCGGCGCGCAACGCGCTGGACCCGGCGTGGGTCGCCGCCGAGATCCGCGCCGAGAGCACCTTCAACCCCAACGCGCGCTCGCCGGCCAACGCCCTCGGGTTGATGCAGGTGCTGCCCGCCACCGGCGCCGCCGTCGCCAGGCGGATCGGGCTGAGCGGCTACGGCGGCGCGGCCAGCCTCTATGATCCGGACACCAACATCGCCATCGGCACCGCCTACCTGCGGCAGCTGCTGGACACCTACGGCGGCCTGCCCTACGTCACCATCGCCGCCTACAACGCCGGGCCCACGCCGACGGCGCGCTGGCAGTCGCAGCGGCCCGGTTTCGACCCCGACTTCTGGATCGAGACCATCAGCTACAAGGAGACGCGCGAGTACGTCGCGCGCGTGCTTGCGTTCAGCGTGATCTACGACTGGCGCCTCAACGGCAAGGCGGTGCCGCTGGGCGACCGCATCGCCGGCCGCAACGTCCCGGCCTCGCGCGGCTTCGCCTGCCCGGCAGTGAAGGACGGCGCATGAAGACCTACCTGGTCGGCGGCGCGGTCCGCGACCGGCTGCTGGGGCTGGATGCGGGCGACCGCGACTGGGTGGTGGTCGGCGCCACCCAGCAGGAGATGGAGGCACGTGGCTTCAAGGCCGTCGGCCGCGACTTCCCGGTGTTCCTGCACCCGCATACCGGCGAGGAACACGCGCTGGCGCGTACCGAGCGCAAGAGCGGGCGCGGCTACCGAGGCTTCGTCGTCGACGCCGATCCGTCGGTGACGCTGGAGCAGGACCTGCAACGCCGCGACTTCACCATCAATGCCATCGCCTGCGACGAGGACAGCGGCGCGCTGGTCGATCCCTGCGGCGGCGCGCGTGACATCCAGGCGCGGGTGCTGCGCCACGTCGGCCCGGCCTTCGTCGAGGATCCGCTGCGGGTACTGCGCGCGGCACGGTTCATGGCGCGCTTCGCACCGCTGGGTTTCACCCTCGCCCCGGAAACCGCCGTGCTGATGCGGGAGATCGCCGCCAGCGGCGAACTGGACGCGCTGGTACCCGAACGCATCTGGCAGGAACTGCGCAAGGCGCTGCGCGCAGCGCGCCCTTCGGCGTTCCTGCGCACCCTGCACGATACCGGCGCGCTGGCACCGATCCTGCCGGAAGTGGCCGCGCTGTACGGCATCCCGCAGCGCATCGAGTTCCACCCGGAAGTCGACACCGGGGTGCACCAGGAAATGGTCAGCGACATGGCCGCGCGGCTGGCGCCGGGCGACGACCTGGTCGGCTTCGCCGCGCTCACCCACGATCTCGGCAAGGCGCTCACCCCGGCAGACCAGCTGCCGCGCCATGTCATGCACGAACAGCGCGGGCTGAAGCCGCTGGCGGCGCTGTGCGACCGGCTGCGGATTCCCGCCGACCACCGCCAGCTGGCCGCGGCGGTGTGCCGCGAGCACCTCAACGTGCACCGCATCGACGAGCTGCGCGACGCCACCGTGCTGGAACTGCTCCAGCGCTGCGACGGCTTCCGGCGCCCGGAACGCATCGCGCAGATGGCGCTGGCCTGCGAATGCGACAAGCGCGGCCGGCTCGGCTTCGAGGACAGCGACTATCCCCAGCGTGCCACCCTGCTGCGCCTGCACGCCGCGGCGCTGGCGATCAACGCACGCGACCTCGCCGCCGAAGGCCTGAGCGGCCCGGCGGTGGGCGAAGCCTTGAAGCGGGCCAGGATCAACGCCATCGGCGCAGCCCGCTGAGGCGATGGAGGAGAAAAGCCGGGGTCAGAGTGCATTCTTCAAGGGAACTGGGCCCCGGCCCCGGTTCCTTGTTCCCGTCGATGCGCCCGCTAGATCTTCAGGTAGATCCGGCGCCGGTCCAGCCACCACACCGGCAGCCACCAGACGGCGACGAAGGCGATGGCCATCGCCAGCGAGGCGGCTTCGGCCCCGGCCAGCGGGGTGATCCAGCGGTCGAACACATTGCCGTACAGCCAACCCCAGCCGCCGGTGCCCAGCAGCGCCAGCACCGTCACCCCGGAGCCGGCGTAGGCGGTGATCGCGTTGACGCCGAAGCGCCGCCCCAGCGGCGGCCACTGCATGCGGTCGATGAGCATGTGCGCCAGCCACAGCGCCGCCAGCGCCCAGCCAGCGGTCCACAGCACGTAGGACGGGGTCCAGAGGTTCTTGTTGAGCGGCTGCCAGGTCGACCACAGCGCCCCCAGCACCAACAGCACGATGGCCGCGGGCAGCAGGCGCGCCGGGTGACCGTCGCGCAGCAGGGCGCCGGCACGCAGGCCGATCAGGGTCGAGGCCAGCGCGCCAAGCGTCGAAAGCAGTCCTTCGGGATCATGCCCCAGACCGGTGGCGGCGTCGTACCGGTAAGCCATGTCGCCGAACAGCATGGTGTCCACGCGACTGGGCAGGTTGTGCCACGGCTCGAGGGTGCCACCGGCCGCCAACAGCGCCGCGTAGCCGAACAGCAACAGCAGCAGGCAGGTCCACTGCGTGGCCGCGCGCGACCAGATCGCCAGCACGCCGACGGCGGCGAAACACACGCCGATGCGCTGCAGCACCCCCAGCGGACGGTAATGCGCCAGATCCAGCCACCACCACGCCAGCAGGTGCAGCAGCAGGCCCAGGCCGACGATGCGCGCCGCCCGCACCAGCACGGTGCGGGTCAGCGCGGCGCGGTCGGCGCCCTGCTCGACCCGGGGCACCACGCCCAGCGCGATCGACACGCCGACAATCACCAGGAAGAACGGAAAAACCAGGTCGGTGGGCGTGCACCCATGCCATTGCGCATGTTCCAGTGGCGCATACACATGGCTCCAGGTGCCCGGGTTGTTGACCAGCAGCATGGCCGCGACAGTGATGCCGCGCAGGGCATCGACCGATGCAAAGCGGGTGGGTGTCTGGCTGGATGGGGAACTGGTCATCGAGGATGTCCCGTGCGATCAGGTGTCGGAAACTGATGGCGATGCGTTGAAAAGCGATTGACCGGCACTTCGGTCTGTTGAAAACAACTGCCGCCTTTGCCGGAACCACACGCAGAGGCCTGTTGCTGTTGCTGTTGCTCGCGATTCTGAATTGCCGGGTTCCCTTCCGCAGTGACGGAGCCGCCGGACAAGACCCCGCAAGGGCCGACGTGCAGGGATGCACGTCGTTTTTCGACGGGACAGGGATGTCGCGTCGAAAAATCCCGGCCGCGGAGTGGACCCACGGCATGTCGGTGCCGTGGGCGCGAAGGCAGGGCGTGCTTTGCCTTGGCTACCTTCTCTTTGCACGAGCAAAGAGAAGTAACCCGCTCACCGAAGCGGGAGCGAAAGCCGTTGCCGTTGCCGTTGCCCAGCGCCGATCAAAACGGGGCTTCGTACGATCAAACGCTACGAGGCTCCGCCCGTCCCCTCCCGCTCCGCGCTCCACGCCAGCGGCGCGGGCGCTCGAAGGGAGAGGAGCTCCCTTACTACCGCTGCCCCGCGATCCACGTCGCCTGCACCTGCAGGGCGTCATCCAACAACACGAAATCCGCCTGGTAACCCGCCGCGATGTGCCCATAGCGGTCGTCCACGCGCAGGAACTGCGCCGGGTAGGTCGAGGCCATGCGCGCGGCTTCGGCCAGGGGCAGCCCGAGCAGGTCGACGGTATTGCGCACGGCGCTGGCCATGTCCAGCGCCGAACCGGCCAGCGAGCCGGCGGCATTGCGCACCACGCCGTCCACGGCGGTGATCACCTCGCCATACAGCGCGAACGAAGGATCGTCGGCGCCCACCATCGGCATCGCGTCGGTCACCAGCAGCACCTTGCCGCGCGGCTTGGCCGCCAGCGCCACGCGCAGGCTGGCCGGGTGCACGTGCACGCCATCGACGATCACCCCGCACCAGCTGTACGGATCCTCCAGCGCGGCGCCGACCACGCCGGGCTCGCGCCCCTGCAGCGGCGTCATCGCGTTGTACAGGTGGGTGAAGCCGCTGATTCCCGCATCCAGGCCGGCGCGGGTCTGTTCGTAGCTGGCCGCGGTATGGCCGGCGCAGACGATGGCGCCGTTGCCGACCATCGCCCTGATGGTCTCCACCGGAACCCGCTCGGGCGCCAGCGTGATCACGGTGACACCGTTGTCCAGCGAGGTCGCCATCGCCACCTCGTCCGGCCCCGGCACGCGGAACTTGGCGGCGTCGTGGGTGCCCTTGCGTGCCGGCGCGATGTACGGGCCTTCCAGGTGGATGCCGAGGATGCCGGGCACGCCTTCGGCGATGGCCTGGCGCACCGCGGCGATGGCCTGGGCCATCACTGCCGCATCGTCGCTGATCAGGGTCGGCATCATGCCGGTGGTGCCGAAGCGCCGATGTCCGCGCATCATCGTGCGCAGCGACGCCACGTCCGGGGCATTGTTGAGCAATGCGCCACCGCCGCCGTTGACCTGCACGTCGATGAAGCCCGGCAGCAGCCAGCCGCCGCCAAGATCGTGCTGCGGCACGCCCGCAGGCAGCAACGCCTCGGGCAGCACCGCGGCCACCTTGCCGTCCTGCACCAGCACCGCATGGCCGGAGTGGAAGTCGTCGTTGCCCAGGACACGGGCGTTGGTCAATGCGTAGCGGGTCATCTTCTGGTTTCCGGATACCCTCCCGCGTCCGGGGGCGGGAAGGATGAACAACGGCCGCGTCCCTGCCCATGCCGGGGCGGCGGGGGAATGCCCGGACCGCGCCTGGCCGGATCAGGTGCCTGGCTCGCCGGACGCATCGCCCGGCCGGTCGCGCAGGCCGGGGAGTGGCGGTCAGACGGTTTCGGTCACCTTGTTCAGGTGCGGCGGCAGGTCTGGATTATGGCCCCTGCGCAGCGCCAGGGCGTTGATCGCACGGTAGAAGCTCTGCACCGTCAGCAGCGGCGCGCACAGCGGGTGCGGGGCCACCGCCACCGGCAGGTTGCCGCCCTCGCCCGCCAGCCAGACACGCGCGCCGCGCGCGGCGAACTCGTCGGCCAGGGCGCGGGTGCCGGCGCCGGTCTCGTCCGGCTGGGCGAAGGCCAGCACCGGGAAATCCTTGCCCACCAGCGCCATCGGCCCGTGCTTGACCTCGGCCGAGCTGTAGCCCTCGGCGTGCAGGCCGCAGGTTTCCTTGAACTTGAGCGCGGCTTCCTGTGCCGCGGCCAGCCCGGGACCACGACCGACGACGAACAGATTGTGCGCATCGACCAGGCCTTCAGTGAGCGCGGTCCAGTCGCACTGCCAGGCCTGGGTCAGGGCCGCGGGCAGGGCGTCGAGCGCGGCGATCAGGGTCGGGTCGTCGCGCCAGTACGCGCACAGCTGCAGGATCGCGGCCAGCGACGCCAGGTAGCTCTTGGTCGCGGCCACGCTGCGCTCGGCGCCCGCGCCGAGCGGGATCACCGTATCGGCCAGCTGCGCCAGCGGCGAATCCTCGACGTTGACCAGCGCCACCACGCGCGCACCGGCGGCCTTGGCCGCCTCGGCGTTGCGCAGCAGGTCCGGACTCTTGCCGGACTGCGAGATCACCAGGTACAGCGCCCCCTGCAGCTTCTGCCTGGCTTCGTACACCGAGCCCACCGAAGGCGAGGCCGAAGCGGTCACCAGCCCCAGCCGCGTCTCGAACAGGTACTTGGCATAGGTGGCGGCATGATCGGAGCTGCCGCGCGCGCAGGTGACCACGAACGGCGGCGGGTTCTCGCGCAGGTCCGCGGCCAGTGCACGCACGCGCTCCTGGTTGCGGTCGAACTGGGCGGCGATCACCGAGGCGCTGGAAGCGGCCTCGTTGAACATCAGGGTTTCGGTCTCGCTGGGCAACATGGTTCTACTCGGAAAGATCGGGGGAAGGGGTAGGCGGCCGCAACGGCTGCTGGCGCAACGGCGCGGTCGAGCCGCGCACCACCAGCTGCGGCACGAAGCCCTGGTTCTGCAGCTGCAGCGGGTTGTCCTCGTAGGCGTCGGTGCGCAGCTGGCTGATCAGCAGCCGCGCGGCATGCCGGGCGATGTCGCCGGTGGCCTGCTTGGCGGTGGTCAGTGCCGGCCACGACTGGCGCGAGAACGGGCTGTCCTCGAAACCGGCGATGGACAGGTCGTAGGGCACGTTCAGCCCGGCCGAGTTGGCCGCCGCCAACACGCCGGCGGCGATTTCGTCGTTGGAGCCGAAGATCGCCGTGGGCGGCTCGCGCAACGCCAGCAGCCGGCGCGCGCCGCGGAAGCCATCGTCGAAGGTGTAGTCGCCGGGAATCACCAGGTGCTTGTCCAGCGGGATGCCGTAGTCCTTCAGCGCCGCCTCGTAGCCGGCGTAGCGCTCGCCGCTGGAACGGTGCTCCGGCCCGCCCCACAGGAAGCCGATGCGCTGGTGGCCGAGCTGGATCAGGTGTTCGGTGATCTCGTAGGCGGCATCGCGGTCGTCCACGAACACGCAGGCGCCGTCGGCCGGGTCCTCGGTGGCGGCGATGATCCGCACCGTCTTGATCCCGCGCGCGTTGAGCGCGGCCACCAGCTCCGGGCGCTCGGACATCGGCGCGGTCAGCACCAGCCCGGCCAGGCGCGAACGCTGCACCCAGTCGGCCAGCTCCTCGGCCAGCATCGGCGAGGTCGAGTCGCAGGGATGGATCTGCAGGCCGAAGCCGGTCTCGCGGCAGGCCGACAGCACCCCGTTCTGCACGCCAATGATGTGGTACGGGTTCGGATTGTCGTAGACCAGCCCGATCACGAACGTGGTGTTGCTGCGCAGGTTGCGCGCCGACGGATCCGGCTCGTAGTCCAGCTCGGCGACCGCGCGCAGCACCCGCGCGCGGGTGGCCTGCATCACCGATGGTTCGTTGTTGATGACCCGCGACACGGTCTTGAGCGAGACCTTCGCCCGCTCGGCGACGTCCTTGATGGTGGGCCTGCGCATGACGGTTTCCTGCCTGGACTGACTGGCCGCCATGATGCTCGATTCAGCCGCCATGCGCGCGGCCCGCACGCTGCCCGCTGACAGCGAAATAGAGGATGTACAGGTAGCACGGCACCATCAGCGCCGCGAACACCAGCTGGAAGTCGAAGTGCTGCTTGAGCACCGCGAACGCCTGCGGAATGATCGCGCCACCGGCGATGCCCATCACCAGCAATGCCGAGCCGGTCTGGGTGAAACGGCCCAGGCCGCGGATCGCCAGCGGGAAGATCGCCGGCCACATCATCGCGTTGGCGAAGCCCAGCGCGGCCACGAAGCCCACCGAGACGTAGCCGTGGGTGACGTAGGCGCCCAGCGAGAACACCACCCCGAGCACCGCCGAAACCGCCAGCCAGCGTTCCTGCGAGATGAAGCGCGGGATCAGCACCAGGCCGACCAGGTAGCCGACCAGCATCGCCGTCAGCGTGTAGGAGGTGAACAGCTTGGTCTGGTCCAGCGGCAGGTCGAAGCCATGGCCGTAGGTACCGATGGCATCGCCGGCCATCACCTCGGCGCCGACGTAGACGAACAGGCACAGCACGCCCAGCCACAGGTGCGGGAACTGGAAGATGCTGCGCTTCTCCTGGGCGCCATCGGCGGCCACGGCATTGGCCTCGGCCGCGCGCACTTCCGGCAGCGGCGAGAACAGCACGCCCACCGCCACCAGCAGCAGCACCCCGGCGATGACCATGTAGGGGGTATGGATCTTGGCGGCGAAATCGCTGAGCAGCTGTGCCTTGGTCGCCGCGTCGGCGACCTTCACCTGGGCGTCGAGGTCACCGATGCCGTGCAGCACCAGCGAGCCGATCACGATCGGCGCCAGGATGCCGGCGACCTTGTTGCAGATGCCCATCAGCGCGATGCGCTGGGCCGCACCCTCGATCGGGCCGAGGATCGAGATGTACGGGTTGACCGCCGTCTGCAGCAGCGCCATGCCGCCGCCGATCACGAACAGCCCGCCCAGCGCACCGGCGAACCAGCGCTGGGTCGCGAACTGGCCGAACAGCATCGCGCCCACCGCCATCACCGCCAGGCTCAACGCCAGGCCCTTCTTCATGCCGGTGCGGTTGAGGATCAGCGACGCCGGCAGGGCCAGGAAGAAATAGGACAGGTAGAACACCATCAGCACCAGGAACGCCGACACCTCGCTGACCTCGAAGGCCAGCTTGACGAAGGTGATCAGCGGCCCGTTGATCCAGGTACAGAATCCGAGGATGAAGAACAGACCGCCGACGATGGCGATCGAGGACGCCATGCCGGTGCGCGGCGTGGAGGCGGGAACGGCGGACATTGGCAAGGCTCCTGCAGCTGCGAGAGGGACGGCTCACGCCGACCGGTGGTAACTGGGAACAACGTTGTCACATTTATGGTTGGGTGCCGCCGCATTTGTCAACAACGCGTGCACACGCGACCCGCCGGCGGGCCTACTGCCAGGGTGCGGCAAGGCCATGACGATCAACATGCCCGCCCGGAAAAAACGCAGGATTTGCCGCGCGCGTGCTTTCGATTGCAACCTTTCGGGCAGAGCGGTCGGTGCGCAAAACGGCGCTGCGGCGCAACATCGAAAGTTTCAACTATTCGTTGACATCGTTGTCAGAACGATTACAGACTCGGCTCCCGATGGCGCCTGACGGGCGCTCCCCCAACGCCATAGGGAAACCGAGTGACCGCTGCCGCCCCCACACTGCAGACCTTTCCGCTCGACAGTGCGTCGCGGCCGTTCATGGCCGCCGACGTGGGCGGCACGCATGTCCGCGTCGGCCTGATCCGCGCCGGCGGCAGCGACGGCGGGACGATCGAGATCCTGTCCTACCGCAAGTACCGCTGCGGCGACCACCCCAGCCTGAGCGCGATCCTGTCCGACTTCGGCAGCCATCATCCGCAGGTGGCGCACTGCGTCATCGCCACCGCCGGCTACCCGCTGGCCGATGGCAGCGTGATCTCCGCCAACCTGCCCTGGCCGCTGTCGGCCAGCCGCATCCGCGACGACCTCGGCTTCCAGGCCGTGCACCTGGTCAACGATTTCGAAGCCGTCGCCCACGCCGCCGCCCACATCGACGGCAGCCAGGTGCTGCAGCTCACCGGCCCGGCGCAGGCACCACGCGGCCCCACCCTCGTCGTCGGCCCCGGCACCGGCCTGGGCGCCGCGCTCTGGATCCCCGTCGGCGAGCGCTCGGTCGTGCTCGCCACCGAGGCCGGACAGGCCGCGCTGGCCGCCGGCAATGAACTGGAAATGGCCGTGCTGCAGCAGATGCTGCGCAACCGCAGCCACGTCTCCATCGAGCACGGCGCACTGTCCGGGCCCGGCCTGCTCAACCTCTACAACGCACTGTGCGCCGTGCGCGGCGCCACGCCCGTGCACGCCACCCCCGATGCCGTCAGCGCTGCCGCCTGCGACGGCAGCGACCCGCTCGCGGTCCAGACCCTGGAACTGTTCTGCGGAATCCTCGGTTCCACCATCGGCGACATGGCCCTGCTCTACGGCGTGCAGGGCGGCATCTACCTGGCCGGCGGCATCCTGCCAAAGCTCGGCCCGTTCCTCATCGGCAGCACCTTCGTCGAGCGTTTCCTCAACAAGGGACCCATGGCAAAGGCGCTGCAGCGCATTCCCGTGAAACTGGTCGAGCACGGGCAACTGGGCGTCATCGGCGCTGCCAGTTGGTATCTGCAGCACCGCAGCACCTGACCACGCTCCCACCCACGCAGCAACCCATACCGCCGCACGGGCAGCCGCCCGCGCACCGGCACCCCCCAGCACCCGCGGTTCAACCCACAAACACGCCAATGATGAGGAGAGACATCATGAGGTACCGCAAGTCCGTACTGTCCGCCGCCATCGTCACCTGCCTGAGCTTTTCCGCGCATGCGCAGGAGGCGGGCAAGGAGGCGACCGACCTCGACCGCGTCGTGGTCACCGGCATCCGCGCCAGCCTGCAGCAATCGCTGGAGACCAAGCGCAATGCCGACGCCATCGTCGACGTCATCACCGCCGAGGACGTCGGCAAGTTCCCGGCCACCAACGTGGCCGAGGCGATGACCATCATCCCCGGCGTGACCATCGACCGGGCTTACGGCCAGGGCGAGAAGGTGTCGATCCTGGGCACCGATCCGGCGTTGAACCGCACCCTGCTCAACGGCCAGTCCATCGCCTCCGGCGACTGGAACATGTCCGACTTCCCGACCCGTACCTTCAACTACTCGCTGCTGGCGCCCGAGCTGGTCGGCAAGGTGGAAGTGTTCAAGTCGCCGGAAGCGCGCATCGACGAGGGCTCGATCGGCGGCACCGTGATCGTCTCGACCCGCAAGCCGCTGGACATGCCGGAGAAGGTCAGCCTGTCCGGCCGCGTCAGCTACGGCCGCAACGACCGCGTCGAGAAGACCGATCCCAATGCCTCGGCCGCGTTCGCGTGGAAGAACGACGCCGGCAGCTTCGGCGTGATCGTCTCGGCGCAGGCCTCCAACGAGAGCATCCGCCGCGATGGCATCGAGTCCTACGGCATCGTGCGGGCCAAGGACTACATCGCCGGCGTCGGCGGTGCACCGGGCTCGGTCACCAACCTGCCGCCGGACTGGTCCAAGCCGCCGGTCAACGGGGTGCAGCCGACGCTGCCGGCCACCTGCACCGGCACCTGCGCCGAAACGCTGTATGCCAACCCGAACGCGGTGGGCCCCAACTCCACCAGCGCGCATTTCTTCGAGCAGGAACGCGAGCGCAAGACCTACTCGCTGGCGCTGCAGTTCAAGCCGGTCGAGCAGATGAACATCGAGTTGAACGCGCTGAAGATCGACGCCAATTTCGACCACATGGCGCAGTCGATGTTCACCCACCAGGGCAACACCTGGAACAGCCTGAAGACGCTGAGCGACATCACCGTCAAGGACGGCCTGATCACCAGCGCCAGCCACAAGAACGGACTGGTGGTGTTCGACCTGCAGAACCGCCGCGCCAACGTCGAGTCGTCGACCTACGACGTCAAGCTCGACTGGAACGACGAGCGCTGGTTCGCGTCCACCCATATCGGCCGCACCAAGGCCGACGGCGGCCCGAAGCAGGTGTTCGGCGAGTTCCTGGCGCGCACCGACTACACCTGGTCCATCGCCGATGCCCCGGGCAATCCGGGCAGCGTGACCTTCACCGGCAACAACCCGTTCCTCAACCCCGACCAGTTCCAGATGGACGGCGGCTGGGGCGGCGACCCGTCCAAGCCGGGCTGGAACACCGGCTGGGGCGGCAACCTGGTGGAGAAGCCGACCGTGGACAAGGAAACCTACGGCCAGGTCGATTTCGGCATCAAGCTCGATTCGCCGGTCTATCTGCTCCGCTTCGGCTACAAGCAGCGCAAGCACGAGACCCGCCAGATCCAGCAGGGTATCGGCCTGGCGGCCGTGGCCACCTATGGCGATGCCAAGGCGTCGCAGTTCGATCCGCGCGAGCTGCCGGGCAACTATCTCAGTGGCCTCAGCGGTTACGGCGACCTGGGCAAGCGCTTCACCATCGACGGCTGGAAGCTGGCCGACTACATCAGCAGCGGCAAGTGGCTGGCGCCGTGGCAGACCATGCCGGTCGTGTCGCCGTTCAGCGCCGAGGAGTTCGCCCGCAACAACTGGTCGATCAACGAGGACATCGGCGCGGCGTACGTGCAGGCCGACTTCAGCTTCGACAAGCTGCGCGGCAACGTCGGCGTGCGCTACGTGCGTACCGACCTGGAGTCGGGCAGCTACGAATGCAACACCGGCCTGGCCGGGTGCACCAAGCCGGAATGGTCGGCCGAGAAGCTGGCCGCCTCGTACGACCCGGTGGTGAAGAAGAACAAGTACAACAACGTGCTTCCGAACCTGAACCTGGTCTACGACGCCACCGAATCGCTGGTGCTGCGCGCATCCGTCGCCAAGACCATCGCACGCCCCAATTACACTGACATCTCGTCCTACCTGTGGCTGTCCGACACCGCGCTGACCGGCGGCGGCGGCAACCCGAACCTCAAGCCCTACCAGTCCACCAACGTCGACTTCTCCGCCGAGTGGTACTTCGCCGAGAACGCCATCGTCGCCGGCTCCATCTTCTACCGCGACGTGGCCGACTACATCCTCACCGAGTCCACCCCCGAGACGCACTGGAACCAGAACCAGAACAAGAACGACACCTACCTGGTGGACCGCCCGCGCAATGCCGGCGACGCCCGGATCAAGGGTTATTCGCTGGCCTGGCAGCAGAACTTCGGTCTTGGTTTCGGCATCGTCGCCAACTACACCTACTCAGACGGCGAAGCCACCGGCGGCCGCCCGCTGCCGTTCAACTCGAAGAACCAGTTCAACATCAGCCCGTTCTTCGAGAACGACACCTGGACCGCGCGCGTCACCTACGGCTGGCGTGACAAGTACTTCACCAACGTCAGCGCCGGCCGCCAGCTGTGGACGATGGACTACGCCTCGCTGGATGCGTCCATCGCCTTCCGGATCAACGAGAACCTGTCCGTCGGCCTGGAAGGCATGAACCTGCTGGACGAGCAGTACCACTCCTACTCGGGCGTGGAACAGCTCACCCGCGGCGCCTACCTGAGCGGCCGCCGCTACATGGCCTCGCTGCGCTTCGCCTTCTAAGGGCGGGGCACCGGCGCGGAATCCCGATTGCGTTCTTTCTCCTCCAACGGGCCTGGAGCTTTTCCAGGCCCTTTTTTTTTACAGTGGCGACCAACCGCCCGCGTCCCGCGCCCCGGCGCCCGGACACAGGCGCCCACCGCCATGCATCCGCCCAGCTCCAGGGAGTCACGATGATCCGAAACAGAACCGCCGCCACGCTGTTGACGGCCACCCTGCTCGCGGCGCTTTCCATGGCCGCCGGCTGCACGCCTGCATCTTCCACTGCACCGCTCCCGACGGTGGCGGCCGCCGAGGTCAAGGGAGTGCCGTTGATTCCATTGCCGGCCATGGTGCGGCCGGCCGAGGGCCGTTTCGTGGTCGATGCGACCACGCCCCTGCGCGCCCAGGGCGATGCCGCAGCCCGGGTGGCCGCGCACTTCACCGAACTGCTTGGCAGGACCACGCCGCTGCGGCTGGCCAGCGGCAAGGGCGAAGGCAACGGCATCGATTTCCGCATCGTTCCCGCGCAGGCCGGCGCATCGCCGGAGGCTTACACGCTGCACATCGACAATGACGGCATCCGCGTCGAAGCCGGCGACGAGCATGGACTGTTCAATGGCGCGATGACGCTGTGGCAGCTGCTTGCCGGGCCGCAGGCGGTGGCGGTGGCGCTGCCGGCGATGCGGATCGAGGACACGCCGCGCTTCGCCTGGCGCGGGCTGATGCTCGACTCGGCGCGGCATTTCTGGAGCGTGGAGCAGATCAAGGCCCTGCTCGACACGATGGCCACGCACAAGCTCAACACCTTCCACTGGCATCTCACCGACGACCAGGGCTGGCGCATCGAGATCAAGCGCTACCCCCGGCTCACCGAGGTCGGCGGCTGCCGCGTGCCGCAGGGCGACGCCGGGCGCAACGCCGACGGCACCCCCAACCGGTACTGCGGCCATTACACGCAGGAACAGATACGCGACGTGGTGGCCTACGCCGCGGCTCGCCATATCACCATCGTTCCGGAAATCGACGTACCCGGCCACGCCCAGGCGGCGGTGGCGGCCTATCCGGAGCACGGCGTGGTCGATGGCCCCACCGAGCCGTCGCACAACTGGGGCGTGAACCCCTACCTGTTCAACCCGCGCGAGGAGACGCTGCAGTTCCTCGAAGGCGTCCTGGCCGAAGTGATCGACCTGTTCCCCGGCCCGTACGTGCACATCGGCGGCGACGAGGCGGTGAAGTACCAGTGGCAGGCATCGCCCGCGGTGCAGGCGCATATCCGCAAGCTCGGGCTGAAGGACGAAGAAGCGCTGCAGTCGCACATGCTCAAGCGCCTGGAGACGTTCCTGGAAGCGCACGACCGCAAGCTGATCGGCTGGGACGAGATCATCGAGGGCGGCCTGCCGCCCCAGGCCACGGTGATGTCCTGGCGTGGCATCGAGGGCGGCATCGAAGCGGCGACCCACGGCCACGACGTGGTGATGTCGCCCGGCAACACGCTGTACCTGGACTTCCTGCAGACCAACCTGCCGGACGAACCGCCGGGCCGGCCGAAGTTCACCTCGATGCAGAAGATCTACGCATTCGATCCCATACCCGGGCAGCTGCAGCCCGAGCAGCGCCGGTACGTGATCGGGGTGCAGGCCAACATGTGGACCGAACACACCCGGACCTGGGAACGCCTGCAGCACAACCTGTTCCCGCGCATGGCGGCGCTGGCGGAGATCGCGTGGACGCCGCTGCAGCGCAAGGACTACGACGGCTTCCTCGCGCGCCTGCCGGTGCAGCTGCAACGCTACCGGGCGCTGGGCATCGCCTACGGGCAGACCGCATTGTCGGTGGCGATGCAGCGCCAGGACGACCGCGCCGGCAACCGGGTGCGGGTCGAGCTGTCCAACCCGCTGGGCTACGGCGACATCCGCTACACCACCGACGGCAGCCTACCGACGGCACGATCGCCCGCCTACACCGCACCGCTGGACCTGGCGGTGCCGACCGAGCTGCACGCCGCCGCCTTCTTCGAGGGCAAGCCGCTGGCCGACCGGGCAAGCCGGTGGACGCTGGATGCGGCCGCACTGCTCAGCCGCACCGACAAGACCCTGGCGCAGTGCCCGCAGGGCGGCCGCCTGCTGTTGCGGCTGGAGGACGACAACCCCACCGATGGCCCGCGCGAGACCTTCGACGTGAGCATCTTCAACCCGTGCTGGCTGTGGGAAGGCGCGCAGCTGCAGGACGTGGCCTCGATCCAGGTACGCGCCGGCCGCATTCCCTACAACTTCGGCCTGCTGCGCGAAGAAGAGGCCAGGCGCGGCTTCCGCAAGGCGGTGGCGGCGCACGGCGAGTTCGAGGTCCGCGATGGCTGCGAAGGCCCGGTGCTGGCCTCCGTGCCGCTGCCGCAGGCACCGGACGCCGATGGCTTCATCACCCTGGACGCGCCGCTGCGCTCGGCGATCGGCGGCAGCGCCGACCTGTGCATGACCTTCAGCGGCGACACCCGGCCGCGGATGTGGGTGTTGCAGCAGGTGACGCTGCGGACCCGGGATTAGGCGCGGCCAGCGCCTCCGGGCATCCCGCAGGGGGCGTCGGGGAGCATCCCCGCCGCCCTCACGGGTACAGCAGATAGCGCGTGCGCAGCGCCTCGAACCGCCGCAGCTCCGGCTGCCAGCGTGCCTGCATCGCATCGAGCGCATCGCCGCGCCCGATCGCCTCGCGCAGCCAGGCATTGCCAGCCAGCTTGTCGAAGAAGCCGGGCGTCGCGCCCGGTGCATCGGACTGGAAGCGGAACGCATCCGGATACAGGTCGTGCAGGGTCTTGACCACCGCCAGCCCGGTACGGAACGGCACGAAAGCCTCGCGGTCGGTGACGTGGATCTGCACCCCGCCGCAGGCCTTGCCGGCGTGCTTGGAGAAGCTCGGGGTGAACGCGGTCGGGCGGAAGCGCACGCCCGGCAGGTCGAGCGCGTTGAGCGCATCGGCCAGTTGCCGCGCATCGACGAAGGGCGCACCGAGGGTCTCGAACGGCCGCGTGGTGCCGCGGCCCTCGGACACGTTGGTACCTTCCAGCAGCGCCGTGCCCAGGTAGACCAGCGCGGTATCGCGCGTGGGCATGTTCGGCGACGGCGGTACCCACGGCATCGCCCCGCCCGGCTCGGCATCGCCGCGCTGCCAGCCGCGCATCGGCACCACGCTGAGATCGGCGCCGATGCCGAACCCGGCATTGAACAACCGCGCCAGTTCGCCGATGGTCATGCCGTGGCGCACCGGAATGGGGAACATGCCCACGAACGAGGCCTGCGCCGGCTCCAGCACCGGGCCTTCCACCTTCAGCCCGCCGACCGGATTTGGCCGGTCCAGCACCCACACCGGGATGCCGTCGCGCCGCGCCGCGCGCAGCACGTTGGCCAGCGTGTACGGGTAGGTGTAGAAACGCGCCCCCACATCCTGGATGTCGAACAGCAGCAGGTCGATGCCGCGCAGCATCTCCGGGGTCGGTTCGCGGTGCTCGCCGTAGAGGCTGTGCACCGGCAATCCGGTGGCCGCATCGCGCGATGAATCCACGTGCCCACCGGCCTGCACGTCGCCGCGCACGCCATGCTCCGGGCCGAACAGCGCCACCAGCTGGACGTCGGTACGCGCGGCCAGCAGGTCGATGTCGCTGCGCAGCGCGCGGTCGACGCCGGTCATGTTGGTGACCAGGCCGATGCGCTTGCCCTTCAGCGCATCGGCGCGCTCGCGCAGCAGCACCTCGATGCCGGGCTCGGGTCCATCGCCAACCGCCGCGATGGCCTGCACCGGCACCGTCGCCGCCAGCAACAGCCCGCACAGGAAAAGGTTTCTCATGTATCCATGCATGCGCGTATCCGGAGCAGGGGCGGCGATGGGCAACGATAGCCGATCATCGGATAATCCGGCCTGGCCCTTGCGCAACCGGAATCCATGATGCGTCGATCCGCGTGGCTGTCCCTCTGCCTGCTGGCGCTGTGCCAGCCGGTCCGCGCCGGCGGCGACGCCATCGTCCCCTCGCTCATTCCACAACCGGCCTCGATGCGGGTCGATGCCGATGCCGCGGCCTTCTCCGTGGACGCCAGCACCGTCGTGCAGGCCGAGGGCGACGCCGCGATGCGGGTTGCGGGCCAGCTCAACGCGTTCCTCGCAAAGGCCGGACGCACGCCCTTGTCCATCGCCGCACGCGGCCAAGGCACGCACGGCATCCGCCTGGCTGTCGAACCGGGCAGCGGCATCCCGGCGGAAGGCTATGCGCTCAGCGTCGGCGACGACGGCATCACGATCCGCGCCAGCAGCGAGGCCGGCCTGTTCCATGGCGCGGTGACCCTGTGGCAGCTGCTCACCCAGAGCGACGCCGCGCGCGTGACGCTGCCGGCCATGCGCATCGACGATGCGCCGCGCTTCCCGTGGCGCGGCTACATGCTCGATTCGGCCCGGCATTTCCAGACCCCGGCGCAGGTCAGGCAGTTGCTCGACACGATGGCGCTGCACAAGCTCAACGTGTTCCATTGGCACCTGACCGACGACCAGGGCTGGCGCATCGAGATCAAGCGCCATCCACGCCTGGCGCAGGTCGGTGGCTGCCGGGTTCCCGCCGGCGATGCCGGCGTCGATCCGGCCAGCGGCACGCCGGTGCGTTACTGCGGCTGGTATACGCAGGACGATATCCGCGACATCGTCGCCCATGCCGCCGCACTGCACATCACCGTGGTGCCGGAGATCGACATGCCCGGCCATGCCACCGCCGCCATCGCCGCCTACCCGGCGCTCGGTACCGAGGGCCGGCAGATCCCGGTTTCCGCGCACCGCGGCATCCACGCCAACCTGTTCAACGTGGACGATGCCACGTTCGACTTCCTCGATGGCGTGTTCGCCGAAGTGGCGCAGCTGTTCCCCGGCCCCTACATCCACGTCGGCGGCGACGAGGCCATCAAGGCGCAGTGGCAGGCGTCGCCACGCGTGCAGGCGCGGATGCGCGAGCTCGGGCTGGCCGACGAGGATGCGTTGCAGAGCTGGTTCATCCATCGCCTGGAAGCGCAGGTCCACGGCCACGGCAAGCGCCTGATCGGCTGGGATGAGATCCTCGACGGCGGCCTGGCGCCCGACGCCACGGTGATGTCCTGGCGTGGCATCGACGGCGGCCTCGCCGCCGCGCGGCAGGGCCACGACGTGGTGATGTCGCCCAACGCCGACCTGTACCTGGATTACCTGCAGACCGATTCGCCGGACGAGCCCGGCGGCCGCCCGCGGCCGAAGCTGATCCCGATGGAGCGATTCTACCGCTTCGAACCGGTGCCCGAGGCGCTGGATGCGGACCGGCACCACCACATCCTCGGCCTGCAGGCCAATATGTGGACCACCGACGACGTGCGGTTTTCCGCGGTCGAGCACAACACCTTCCCGCGCCTGCTGGCAGTGGCCGAGACCGGCTGGACGCCAAAGGCCGGCAAGGACTACGCCAGCTTCCTGCAGCGGCTGCCGGCCTGGACCCGGCGCTACCAGGCGCTGGGCGTCGGCTATGCGCGCACGCCGTTCGGCGTGCTGCTGGACGATGCGCCCGCCGCTGCCGGCAAGGCGACGCTGCAGCTGTCCAATCCGCTCGGCTACCCGGTGCGCTACACGCTCGACGGCAGCGAGCCGACGGCGCGGTCGCCGCTGTACGCCGGCCCCATCGAGGCCGGGCTGCCGCTGCAGCTGCGCACCGCCGCCTTCGCCGGCGACAACGCGCTGCAGCCCGCGCAGCGTTTCGAGGTGACGGCCGCCAGCCTGCGCAGCCGCGGCAACGCGCAGCTGCAGCCGTGCATCGCCCAAGGCCCGGTGCTGCGGATGCAGGACGATACCGTGCAGGCCGACGGCCGGCGCGCCCTGTTCAACGTCGCCTTCATGCAGCCGTGCTGGCGCTGGGAACACGCGCCCATGGCCGGCGCGGAAAGCATCGAAGTACGCGCCGGCCGCCTGCCCTACATCATCGACCAGAGCGAGGAAGAGAACGCCCGCCGCCGCTTCCTGCCCGCACGCAGCGCGCATGGCGAACTGGACATCCGCGCCGGCTCCTGCGACGGCAAGCGCATTGCCACCGCACCGCTGCCCGCACGCCCCGACGCCGATGGCTTCATCACCCTGCACGCGCCACTGCTGCGCCGCACCGACAAAACCGAAGCGCTGTGCATCCGCTTCAGTGGCGACTTCCGCCCGGACATGTGGGTGCTGGACCGGGTGACGCTGCGCTAGCGGCGCGCACGGGTACCGGCGCGCCGCTGCAGGGGCCGCCCGGACGCGCCGGCAGCTGCGCCCGCGTTACACCCAGACGTCGTTCGGTGCGGTGTAGGCGCCGCCGGCGTCGCCCGTGTTGACCACCCCGCGCGGCTCCACCAGCATGATGCTGCATTCGCTGGACGCCACCGGGCGGTGCTCCACGCCCTTGGGCACAACGTACATCTCGCCGGCGGCAAGCGCGACGGACCGGTCCCTGAACTCGAGCATCATCTCGCCGGCCAGGACGATGAACACCTCATCGGTGTCCGCATGCGAATGCCAGACGAACTCACCGAGCACCTTGGCGAGCTTGAACTGGTAGTCGTTCATCTCCGCGATGACCCGGGGCGACCAATGCTCCGAGAACCGGGCCAGCTTTTCCTGCAGGTTGATGGCGGTATCCGACATGCGCTTTCAAAGCCTGGGTTGAGTTGTGTCGCAAAGCGGGGGGCGGAGGGACGAACCAAGATCTATCGCGACCGCTCGGAGACCACGGGAGCATGGGCACTGAGTATATGAGTGACCGCGTTCTCCGCGTACACGATATGGTGCTGCAAGCTCCCAGGCCCAATATCGCGCGCGAATTCCAGCTGCTCCCCCATTTCCTTCATGTAGGCGCTGGCAGACTCCCGGAACAAGAAGGACCCCACCTTCTCGGCCCCTTCCGAGACCTCATCGAACATCTCTGGCACGGTCTTGAATGCACCGACCTCCCCGAAATGCACTGAAAAGCGGGGCGACTCAGGTTTGACTACAAGGGGAAGGCCGATAAATTCATCCTGCTCACCACACACGAGTTGCGCGAGATGAAGGACGAGCAATTCCCCGTCGTGCTCTAATTTTTCGAGCCAGTAATAGCTATGCATGCTTCCCCATGCCTTAGTTGGACCGCGCCGTGACGCCACATCGGCCTGAAGTGTTCGCCGTACGCCCGTTGGTAGACGCGGCCAGCAGGCGCTGATGCGGCGATGATCCTGATACCGAAAGAGATCGCGCAAGATCTGCACGGTTACAGCGATCGGCACTCCGCACTCCGTGAAAGACGCGCGCTCGGAAGATGGAGGGCGAAGAACTTCTCCCCCGCCCCTGATGTGCATCACTGGTGCGCAGGCGTGCCGTGTTGCCCTGCATGGACGGTATCACCCTGGCCGTACGCTCTCAACGCAGGTGGCGGACTCCGGAAAGCGGGGACATTTCCGGCAGAAGCCGGCCAGCACCTTCCCGAAACAACACGTGGAGGCAGCGGCAGCAGCGAAGTCGCCTTCCTGCCACCTCGAACTGCCGGCAACCCTCAGGAAGCGCCGTCTACTTGCTCCTGCGCATGGAGGCGCGCTTTTACTGCTTCCGCTCGGCGTCGCGACGCGGCTGCAGCCGCAGCAGCAGGTCGCGCAGCGGGGTGAACGCCGTTGCCAGTCCCACCGCTACGCCGCCGGTGTTGGCCAGCGCGTCGAACGGGTCGGCACTGCGGGTAGCGGTCAGCGCGCCCTGCGCGAACTCGATGCACACGCCCATCGCGATCAGCGCCAGGCCCACGGCCGCCAGCGCGCGGCCGCGGCGGAACAGCTGCACCGCGCTGGCCGCAAGCAGGAAATAGGCGATGAGGTGTTCGGCCTTGTCGCCGTTCTCGGGCAGCGGCGGCAACGGCGGCGGCGGGAGCAGGCACACCGCGACCACGCCCAGCACCGCCAGCACCCACAGCCCGATCCAGAACGGCAGGTGGCGCAGCGGCTTGAACAGCGGGCCGCTCACAGGCGCCAGGTCAGGTCGCCCATCGCGAACGCCGCCGACAGGTCGACGTCGCGACTGAAGCCCATCACCTGGAAGCGCTCGCCCATTTCGGTGGGCAGGGTCAGGCGCTTGAACTGTTCGCGCAGGCGCACGCGCCCGACCTCGTCGGTGCGCTCATCGGCGTCCTCGAGCAGGGCGGTGATGCCGTTGCCGAACAGGAAGCCGGCCTGGTGGCAGTAGCCGGCCAGGTCGAAGCCGGCGCCGGTGCCGGCCTCGGCCAGCGCGGTGAAATCCACCGAGGCGGTGATGTCCTGCAGGCCCGGCCAGCGGTAGACGTCGTTGTGCACGCGGTGGCGGTAGAACGCACGCACGGTGCCGTCGCGGCGGTCGTCCTGGTAGAACTCGGCGCGGGTGTAGCCGTAGTCGACGAACAGCATGGCGCCGCGGCGCAGGCCGCCGGCGACCGCCTGGATCCAGTACGGCAGCTGCGGCAGCAGTTCCGAGCGGTAACCGTCGGCGAACGGGCGCTCCAGGTAGCGCTCCACGTGGCGCACCGCGGCCGACAGCAGCATGTCCGCCGGCTGCGCACCGCGTACGAAGCGGCCCTCGCCGTCGAGCTCGACGGTCTCCTCGTAGACCTCGCCCTGGTCGATGAGGAAGCGCGGCGTGGGCAGCGCGTCGATCACCTCGTTGGCGAACAGCACGCCGTCCCATTCGTCCTCGAACGGGCGGTCCAGCCATTCCACGCGGGCGAAGACCGCCGGGTCGAGCGCGTCCTGCAGGCGCTGGTGCTGGCGCTGGCGCAGGTCGGCGCTGGGTTCGAGGATGGCGTAGCGCGCCGGCAGGGCGTCCAGTTCGGCCAGGCGCCCGAGCGCGGCCTCGGCGAACGCGCCGCTGCCACCGCCCAGTTCCAGCACGCGCGCCTGTGCACCGAGCCCGCGCAATGCCGGAGCCAGCGCGTTGGCGGTGGCCGCGGCGAACAGGGTGCCCATTTCCGGTGCGGTGACGAAGTCACCGGCAGCGCCGAACTTGCTGGCGCCGGCGCTGTAGTAGCCCCAGCCCGGCGCATACAGCACCAGCTCCATGAACCGCGAGAACGGCATCGCGCCGCCCTGGGCGAGGATCTCCGCGCGCAGGTGCGCGGCCAGCTGCTCGCTGTGGGCCAGCGCGTCGGATTCGGGCAGGGGCAGGTCGGAATGCATGGCACGGCGGTTTGCGGAGACAATGCACAGGATAGCCGAGCGAGGAAAACGCAGATGACGGATCCGCAACGGGTGGCTTTGGTGACGGGCAGCGCGCGCCGTATCGGCGCGGTCATCGCCCGCCACCTGCACGCCCATGGTTACCGGCTGGCGCTGCACGCGCACCAGTCGGGTGAGGAGCTGCAGGCGCTGGCCTTCGACCTGGAGAGCGAGCGCCCGGGCAGCGTGCTGGCGGTACAGGCCGACCTGCGCGACCCGCAGGCGCTGCCGGAGCTGGTCGAGGAGGTGGTGGCGCATTTCGGCCGGCTCGACGCGCTGGTCAACAATGCCTCCAATTTCTTCCCCACGCCGTTCGGCCAGGTCCAGGTCGAGCAGTGGGACGAGCTGTTCGCGGTCAACGCACGCGCGCCGTTCTTCCTGGCCCAGGCCGCCGCCGGGCACCTGCGCCGGCAGCGCGGGGCCATCGTCAATCTGACCGATCTGCACGCCAGCCAGCCGCTGCGCGACCACCCGGCCTATTCAGCGGCCAAGGCCGCGCTGGAAATGACCACGCGCTCGCTGGCGCTGGAACTGGCCCCGCACGTACGGGTGAACGCGGTGGCGCCCGGCGCGATCCTGTGGCCGGAACAGGGCAAGAGCGAGGCGGCCAAGCACAAGCTGATGGAGCGCACGCCACTGGCGCGTACCGGCACGCCGCACGAGATCGCCGCGGCGGTGCGCTGGCTGCTGGACGATGCCGGCTACATCACCGGGCAGACGCTGCGGCTCGATGGCGGGCGTACGCTGACCTAGCCGCGCGGCGTGCCGGTTACAGCGCGACCGTGTCGAACGCGTGGCCGTGCTGCGGGTGCGCCTGCCACATCTGCCGCAGGCTGAGGCCACGGACCGGGTCGATGAAATCCGGGGCGATGTCGGCCAGCGGCTTGAGCACGAAGGCATGCTTGAGCTCGGGACGGGGGATGCGCAGGTGCCCGGGGCCTTCCACCACCAGGTCGCCGTAGTACACCACGTCGATGTCGAGGGTACGGTCGCTGAAACGCGGCCCGCTGCGGTCGCGGCCGTGCGCATCCTCGACCGCATGCAGCCAGTCGTCCAGTTCCACCAGCGGCAGGCCGGTATCGAGCATCACCGCGTTGTTGAGGAAATCAGGGCCGTCGAAGCCCACCGCCGGCGTGCGGTAGGCCGGGGAGACGGTGATCTGCCCGAAACGCTCGCGCAGCGCCTGCACCGCCGCCTGCAGGTGATGTTGCGGGCGCACGTTGCTGCCCAGGCTGAGTAGGACGGTCGTCATCGGGGGAGGCGCGGCGTGCCGCCGCGCGGTCGCAATCGGGACGCACATGATAGGGCCTGGGCCGGGCGACCAGTACCCGGCAACCCGGCGCCAGAACCTTCCGCGCGCGTTGCCGGCGCCTCAGCCGGTGCCCAGCGCGTCGGCCACGACGCGGAATACGCGCTGCATCTCCAGCGGGCGCGGCAGCACATGCACGCTGATTCCCGCGGGCACCATGCCATCGGCAAACGCTTCGTTGCGGTTCTCCTCCAGCACGATGGCCGGGCCGCGGTATCCCATGCCGTGCATCTCGGTGAGCAGCTGCCCGGCGGACAGCAGCGGGATGCCACTGTCGACCAGCACCGCGTCCGGCATGCCGGCCTCCTGCAGGTGGCGCATCGCCGCTGCGCCGTCCGCGGCCAGCCGCAGCCGGTACCCCTGGCTGGCCAGTGCGTTGCCCAGCAGCGACAGGCGCGTGGCTTCGTCGTCCACCACCAGTATCCGCTGGCCGCGACCGGCCGGGACCACCGGCCTGTCGCCGACTTCCGGTTCCGCCACCGCGCCATGCAACGGCAGCAGCAGGTTGAAGCAGGTACCCTCGCCCAGGCGGCTGGACACCGAGATCGTGCCGTCCAGGCTCTCGACGATGCGCTTGCACGACACCAGTCCCAGCCCGGTGCCGCTGGCCTTGGTGGTGAAGAACGGGCTGAACAACCGCTCCAGGGTCGTCTCGTCCATGCCGATGCCCTGGTCCTGCACGCGGATGCACAGGCGCTCGCCATCGGTGGTGGCCACGCGTTCGGCCACCAGGCTCAGGCGGCCGCCATCGGGCATGGCCTGGATCGCGTTGAGCGCCAGGTTGAGCAGCACCTGCTGCAGTTCGGTGTAGTTGCCCTCCACCGCCATGCGCTCGTCGCGCACGTCCAGGTGCAGGTCGATGTTGCCCGGCAGGCTGCTCTTGAGCAGCATCCCCACCGCCTGGAACAGCCGCTGCAGCACGATGCGCTCGCTGGGCAGGCGCGAACCGCGCACGAACGACAGCATCGACTCGACCATCTCGTGGCCGCGCCGCCCGCATTCGGCGATGACGTCGGCCAGCCGCACCACCTTGGGGTCGTCGCTGCGGTCGCGGATCAGGTCCGGCACGATCAGCAGCGGCTGCAGGATGTTGCGCAGGTCGTGGCTGAGCCCGGCCGCCAGCAGGGCCAGGCTTTCCAGCCGCTGCGCGCGCATCAGTTCATCCTCGACCCGCAACCGCTCCATCTCGCGCCGCGCCTCGCGGACGGCACGCGCCACCGCCGAGGGCAGCCGCGCCGGCTGGTGCTTGATGATGTAGTCGTTGGCGCCTTCGTGCAGCGCCTGTACCGCGGTCTCCTCGCCCATCGTCCCGGAGACGAAGATGAAGGGCACCTGCGGGTGCGTCTCGCGCAGGATGCGCAGCGCCTGGTAGCCGGAGAAGCCCGGCATGCTCAGGTCCGAGAGCACGATGTCCGGCGCCCACCGCGCCAGCAGCGCGCGCATCTCGGCGTCGCTGTCGACCCGCTCGAAGCTGAATTCCAGCCCGGCTTCGAGCATCTGGTCGCACAGCAGCTCGGCGTCCTCGGCCGAGTCCTCGACCAGCAGGATGCGCAATGGACCCAACGGCGTCCCTTTGTTGGGCATCTGCGCTTACTCCAGCTCCGGGGCCTGGTTGATGACCGCCCAGAAGGTGCCGAGCGTCTTGACCGCGTTGAAGAACTGGTCGACGTCCACCGGCTTGACCACGTAGGCGTTGACGCCCAGGTCCCAGCTGCGCGCCAGGTCGCTTTCCTCGCGCGAGGACGACAGGATCACCACCGGCAGGCGCTTCAGCTCGTCCTCGGCGCGGATGCGCTGCAGCACCTCCAGCCCGTCCATGCGCGGCATCTTGATATCCAGCAGCAGCACCGCCGGCAGGCCTTCCTCGCGGTTGGCGTACGCCCCGCGGCGCATCAGGAAATCCAGCGTCTCCACGCCGTCCTCCACGTGCACGATGGGATTGGCCAGGCGCGCGTCGCGCAGCGCGTCGATCGCCATTTCGGCGTCGGCCGGGCTGTCTTCGGCAATGAGGATGGTACGCAGGGGACTCATTCGGGTGGACCTCAGCTGTGCGCGTCGGGCGCAGGGGGTGGAAGGATGAAATGGAAGGTGGCGCCCTGGTCGACCTGGGCCTCGGCCCAGATCCGTCCGCCGTGGCGGGTAAGCACGCGGCGCACGCTGGCCAGGCCGATGCCCGTGCCGGGATAGTCGCTGGCCTTGTGCAGGCGCTGGAACACGCCGAACAGCTTGCCGGCGTACTGCATGTCGAAACCGGTGCCGTTGTCGCGCACCGTGAACTGGTGTCCACCGTCGGGCAGCTGCTGCGCGGATATTTCGATCAGCGCGTGTTCGCGGCCGGCAGTGTACTTGACCGCGTTGCCGAGCAGGTTCAGCCACACCTGGCGCATCATGTTCTCGTCGGCCACCAGGACCGGCAGCGGGCCGATGTTCCACTGCACGTCGCGTACCGTACCGTCGGCGCCGGCCTCGGCGCGCAGGTTGGAATCCAGCAGCGCGCGCGTGTCGGCGACCAGCGACTGCATGTCCACTGGCTGCAGGCGCATCGCGCCGCGGCCCAGCCGCGAATAGACCAGCAGGTCGTCGATCAGCGCCGCCATGCGCCGCGCCGAGTCGCCGATCACCTGCAGGTAATGGCGCGAGCGCTCGTCCGCGTCCTCGCCCAGGTGCCGTGCCAGCTTGTCGGAGAACCCGGCCACGTGCCGCAGCGGCGCGCGCAGGTCATGCGAGACCGAATAGCTGAACGCCTCCAGCTCGCGGTTGACCTCGGCCATCTGCTCGATCTTGCCTTCCAGCTGCCGGTTCAGCTCCTCGACGCGCAGCTGCACGGCGCGCTGCAGGGTGACGTCGCTGACCGTCATCAACACCACTTCATCGTCGCTGTCCGGCAGCGGCATGCGCCGGGCATTGACCAGCATGATCCGCACCAGGCCATCGACACCGCGCTGTTCGTGCTCGTAGTCCCACAACTCGCGGCCGCGCAGCAGCACGTCGGCCAGGCGCTGGTGGATGATCGGGTCGGCCCAGGCGCCCTCGCCGACCGACTGCAGCGGCTGGCCGTTGGCATCACGGCCCTGCACGCCGTAGAGCTCGGCGAAGGCGGCGTTGTGCAGCACGATGCGCTGCTCGGCATTGAGCAGCACGATCGGCTCGCGCACCGTCTGCAGCACCGCCCCGGCGCGGGCGCTGGCCTGCAGCAGGCGCTGTTCGGCGCGGTTGCGGCGGCCGATCTGCCGCTTGAGCAGCCACAGCACCAGCCCCAGCAGCAGCAGCTGCGCGGCCAGCGTGCTCCAGGTGACCAGGGTGGACAGGCGCTGCTGCCGCTGCGCCGCCGCCACGCGCTTGGTCAGCAGCTGCTCTTCGTGATGCTGCAGTTCCACGACGATGTCGCGGATCGGATAGCTGAAGGTCATCTCTTCGATCAGCTGGCGCTGGCGCGGCGAATCGACGCTGTCGGCGATCTGTTTGGCCAGCGCCATGCGCCGTTCCAGCATGGAGGTGATGCGGCCGATGCGCACCAGCTGCTCCGGGCTGTCGCTGACCAGGCTCGACAGTTCGCCCAGCGTCTGCCCGATGTAGTCGGCGCGCCGCAGGCGTTGCCGCAGCGCGTCGGATTCCACGCCCTTGGACATGGTCAGCGCGGCCGACTCCACATCGCGGATATCGGCCTGCAGCACGTACAGGCGTGCGCTCACCGCCTGGGTATGCGCCACCCAGTTGGCGGCATTGACGCTGTCGCGCGAGAGCTGCAACAGCAACAACGAAGGCACCACGACGATCAGCAGCGCGGCCAGTGCCAGGCCGGCGAAGCGCCAGCGGTCCCAGCCCTCGTCGGTGAATCGATAAGCCATCCTCATTCCTTAGCCTGTGGCCGGTACCAAAACCGGGATGAGCGTGAACGGTTTCCCAGGTACGCCAGGCCGTTGGCAGGCAGTGCCAAGGGAGCGGCTCCCCTGGGACTGGAGCCGGCCGAGTGCATGCGAACCGGTGCGCAAGCATTGCATGATTCGCGGCCGGAGTGAACGCGGCGCAGGGCGCCCGCCGTCACGGATACGGCGTTGTCCCGGCAACATGCAATGCCTGCGCCTCCACGCCGCGCACGCCCCATACCCGAGTGGCCAGTTCAACCACACGGTCGCGGGTGATCGGGCTGTCGACCGATCCTTCCAGGGTGACCACGCCTGCGGCAGTAGCGACGCGCACGTCGGCATGGCCGTCACGCTGCAGCGGCACCAGCGCGGCACGGATGCGGGTGGTGATCCAGGCGTCGCCCGGCTGCTCCGGAGCCGCTGCCTGCGGCGGCTCCGGCGGTGCCTGGGCGTGCAGTGGCAGCGCCACCACGCCGCACAGGCATCCGCCCAGCAGGATCCATGCATGCCAGGGATTCTTCATCGTCCCGCCCCTCCCCATTCATTCACCATCGTTGGCCGCCTTCACCGCATGCCCGCCGAAGCCGCTGCGCATCTGCGCCAGCATCCGGTCGGCGAAGGAGTTGGCTTCGCGCGAGCGCAGGCGCTCCAGCAACGAGAGCGTGATCACCGGCGCCGACACGTCCAGTTCGATCGCCTCGCTGACCGTCCAGCGGCCCTCGCCGGAATCCTGCACATAGGGCGCGATGCCTTCCAGCCGCGGGTTGTCCCGCAGCGCGTCGGTGGCCAGGTCCAGCAACCATGAACGCACCACGCTGCCGTGCCGCCACACCTCGGCCACCTGGGCCAGGTCGAGCGCAAACGCCTGCTTCTTCTGCATCAGCGCGAAACCCTCGGCATAGGCCTGCATCATTCCGTACTCGATGCCGTTGTGGACCATCTTGCAGAAATGCCCGGCGCCGACCGGCCCCACGTGCGCCCAGCCGCGATCCGCCGCCGGCGCCAGCACCTGCAGCGCCGGCTTCAGGCGCGCCATCGCGCCCGGCTCGCCGCCCAGCATCAGGCAGTAGCCTTCCTTCAGGCCCCAGACGCCACCGCTGGTGCCGCAGTCGATGAACGCCACCTGCGCCTGGTGGCAGCGCTGCGCGTGCCGCAACGAATCCCGGTACCAGGAATTGCCGCCGTCCACGACCAGGTCGCCGGGCGCCAGCAGTGGCAGCAACTGTTCCAGCAGCGGCTCGACCGCCGCCGCCGGCACCATCAGCCACACCGCGCGCGGCGCAGGCATCGCCTGCACCAGCGCCTCCAGCGAGGCCGCCGTGGCCACGCCGGCGCTGGCCATGCGCTCGCGTGCCGCCTGCCCGGGATCGAAGCCGGTCACGCGGATGCCCCCGCGATGCAGGCGCTGCGCCATGTTGGCGCCCATGCGCCCCAGCCCGATCATGCCCAGTTCCATGTTCCACCTCGTTCGTCGATGTAAGCGGTTGCCCCCGCGCAATCGCGCAGCTGCGCCTGCAGCCAGCGGCGGAACAGCGTGGTGTGCAGATTGTGCAGGGCCAGGTCGATGGCGTACGGCGTGCGCGGATTGCGGTCGAGCAGGCGCGCGATGTGGTAGCCCAGCGGGCGGATGCCCCTGGGGTGCACGTAGAGCATCAGCCCGGCATAGACCGGGTCGGCGAGCAGCGCGTCCATCTGCGCCAGCAACGGGCGCTGCGCCAGCGGCAGCGCCTCGCGCAGCGCCGGGTCGCGTTCGTGCAGCAGCCGCTCGAAGTAGCGCCCGCCGGTGGCCGGCATCTGCCGCGACAGCTCCCACAGGCGCCGGTTGAGCGCGTCGTAGTGGGCGAAGCCGCCGTGCCGCGCCAGCGCATCGGCGGCCTGTGCGCTGACGTCGGTGATGATGAAGTTCTCGGCCTGGTTGTTGATGTCGTCCAGGTACTGCCGGTCGAATACGTGCTCGATGAAGCCGGGCACGCCCATGAACGCCTGCCGTCCCAGGCGCGCGCTGCGCACCGCCTTGCCGTCGGAGAAGAACTCGCCGGCCTGGCTGCCCAGCAGGATGCTGGGGGTGTCGTGCAGGGTGAGGAAGGTGCCGATCGACAACTCGCCCGGCGTGAACTCGCGGTCGAAGCCGGCATCGCCGTACAGCTCGCGCTGCGTGGCCAGCTGCGCGACCTGGCGACCGACGCCGCATTCCGAACGCACCCGCCCGCTGTAGAACGCCTCCAGCGCGACCGAATTTGAGGCGACCGGCCGGTAGCCGCGGCCGAAGCTGCGGAAGCGCTGCCAGCCCTGTGAACGCGCGCCGCGTGCGCCGAACCCGATCCACCCCAGCTGCAGCGCGGAGAAGCGGTAGCCGCGATTGTCCTGCAGGCGCGTGGCGGCGCGGCGCGCGGCCTCGCCCAGTTCGAACGCGTAGGCACACAGGGTCGCGGGGTGCTCGAGCAGCTCGCGCTGCAGGCGCTCGCGCGGGACGCCTGCGTAGCCGCGCGGCACCTGCACCTGCAGGTCGCCGTGCCGTCGCGCATCGTCCAGCGAGGCACGGCGGCAGGGCTCGCCCCCGTGCACCAGCGGCGCGGGCACGTCGCTTTCGCGTATCTGCCAGCCCAGCCGTTGCAGCAGCGGGAGCACGCAGGCGGCGCCATCGGCAGCCGCCACCGTCGGTGCCAGGCCCAGCAGCGCCAGCGCGCATCCACTCAACCAGGCCGGGATGCGACGGGCACGCCTCACCGCGCGGCGTCCCCTGGAGCCGCCGGGGCCAGGTACTGCTGCAGGCGCTCGAAGAAATGACGGTAGAACACCGGGTCCTGCACCGTGCTGCTGGCCACCCGCACCAGCGAATCGTCGTTGCCGCCGAACGGCAGCGATACCGAACCCAGCGCGCCGACCCCGACGCTGGCCGACGTCGGCGATTTCTTCAGCGCGTAGCGGTCCTGCACGGCGCTGGCGAACACCTGCGCGCGGCCATTGCCGTGCGCCGCGCAGGACACCCGCAGCACCAGCTGCTCGTGCAGTTCTTCCCTGGGCTGGAAATTCTTGTTGGCCTCGACGCTGTCGGTACCGGCGCGGGTGATCGCGTAGCCCTGCCCCAGCAGCGCACGGCGCGCCGCTTCGCAGGCCTGCGCCGGGGACGCATCGATGTCGCGGGTATAGGTATCGCCGGAGTCGAACGACTCGCGCAGCAGCGGGGTGTCGGCGGCCCGGCCGCCACAGCCGCCCAGGACGGTGCAGCAGGCCAGGGCCAGCAGTACGCGTGAACGATGCCTGTGCATGGCGCCTCCACATACCGGAAGGCCATCAGCATAACGCCGCCAGCGTGCAGGCACGCTGACGGCGCATTGAACGCGCGGACGCTGTCGGCCCGCGCTCAGTCGGCCCAGCGGCCGGGGCCGCTGGACTGCGGCAGCACCTGCGCCGACAGCGGCCGGTCCTTCTCCAGCAGGTTCACCGCATCGGCCAGGATCGACGCCGATTCCTTGAGCAGCGGATCGGGGCGCTTCTCGGCGGCCTTCTCGCGCGCGGCATCCTTGACGATGTCGCGCTCGTTGCCGGTCAGGCCGTCGTCGCTGCCGTCGTCGGCCAGCGGGTCCAGCGGCAGGCCCAGTTCCTTGCGCACTTCCTGGCGCTGCTTGCGCTGGGCGTCCTGCTTGTCGCGTTCGGCGCGGCGCTCGGCCTCGTTGAGCGATACGTACTTCTTCGCCGCTTCGCTGCGGAACTGCTGCACGTCCTCTTCCCACCACCTGAACTCGCGGTCGCCGCGGATGCGCGCGGCATGGCGCGTCTCCAGCTTCGGCAGGATCGGCGCGAAGTTGCCGTACTGGGTGTGCGGCACCGCGGCGATGCGGGTCCAGGGCAGCGCGTTGTCGTAGGTGCTCTCGCCGAACTCGCTGGCATCGACGCTGGCCGGGAATGCCAGGTCGGGCACCACGCCCTTGTGCTGGGTGGACGAGCCGCTGACGCGGAAGAACTGGGCGATGGTCAGCTTGACCTGGCCGAAGCGTTCCTTCTCGCTGGCCGGCCAGCGGTCCAGCGGCACCACGTTCTGCACGGTGCCCTTGCCGAAGGTGGTCTCGCCGATCACCAGGCCGCGGCCATAGTCCTGGATGGCGCCGGCGAAGATCTCCGAGGCCGAGGCCGAACCGCGGTTGATCAGTACCGCCAGCGGCCCGTCCCATGCCACGGCCGGGTTGCGGTCGCTGTTGACGGTAACCCGGCCGCCGGATTCGCGCACCTGCACCACCGGCCCCTGTTCGATGAACAGGCCGGTCAGTTCGATCGCCTCGTCCAGCGAACCGCCGCCGTTGTTGCGCAGGTCCAGCACCACGCCGTCGAGCTTGTCGGCCTTGAAGCCGGCCAGCAGGCGCGCCACGTCGCGGGTGGCCGAGGCATAGTCGGTGGCGTTGCGGCGGCGGCCCTCGAAATCCTGGTAGAAGGTCGGCAGCTTGACGATGCCGATGCGTCGCGCAGGCTCGCCGGCTGCGCCGGGAATGGCCATGGTCTCGCCCTTGGCGGCCTGCTCGGCCAGGCGCACCTTCTGCCGGGTCAGTGTCACCATGCGGTGCTTGCCGTCCAGGCCTTCGGCGGCGGGGATGAACTCCAGCCGCACCTGGGTGTCCTTGGCGCCGCGGATCTTGGCCACCACGTCGTCGATGCGCCAGCCGATCACGTCCTCGACCGGGCCCGAGCGGCCCTGGCCGACACCGACGATGCGGTCGCCCGGCTTGAGGGTGCCGTCCACCGAGGCCGGGCCGCCGGCGATGATCTCGCGGATCACCACCACGTCGTCCTGGCGCTGCAGCTGCGCGCCGATGCCTTCCAGCGACAGCGACATGGCCTGGTTGAAGTTCTCGGCCGTGCGCGGGGTGAAGTAATCGGTGTGCGGATCGACCGCGCGGGTGTAGGCGTTCATGAAGAAGGAGAACACGTCCTCCCCCTTCACCTCGTTGACCGACTTGAGCAGCGTGGCGTAACGCTTGTCCAGGGTCTTGCGGATGTCGGCGGCCGGCTTGCCGGCCAGCCGCAGCCGCAGCCAGTCGTTCTTCACCGACTTGCGCCACAGTTCGTCCAGCTCGGCGCTGGTCGCCCACGGCACGTCCTTGCGGTCGTAGTCGAAGCGCTCGTTGGTGGTGAAATCCGGCTCCTGCCGCAGCAGCCGCCGCGCATGGGCCACGCGTTCGCCGACGCGCTGGCGGTAGACCGCGAACACCTCGAACGCCGGGTCGAGTTCGCCGCTGCGGATCGCGTTGCCGGTCCGTTCGGCCAGCGGCGCGAAGCGCTCCACGTCGTCCCGGGTGAAGAACTGCTTGCCACTGTCCAGCGACTCCAGGTAGCGCTTGAACACATCCTGCGAGGTCGCCGCGTCCAGCGGGCGCGGGCGGTAGGCGTAGCGGCTGTCGGACAGCAGCCCGTAGACCAGCTTGGAGGTGGTCGCCTGGTCGACCGTCGCGGTGGACGGCAGCGCCGAGGTGTCGGCGCGCGCCAGCAGCGCGGCCGGCGCGGTCAGCGCGAAAGCCAGCAGGAAAGCGGGTACTCGGTAGTTCATCAAAATACTCGTGGCACCGGGCGGTGGAATGAGACTGCGGATGACTCGGACAACGGGACAGTGCCGGAAGTTGCAGCGCTTGTCATCCGGACCGCCCACAGCCTAGCGGCCCGACCGTAGCGCAACGTGAACCGTGCCGGAGCCCCGCCGGGCCGGCCAGCCCGGCGACGGGCGCGGTGGTCATTCCAGCCGGGGCAACCGGGGTGCCTGGCGATCGCCCGGCTGCCGGGGCGAGGCTCGCGGGCCAGGGCAGCCGGCGCGGTAGAACGGGAAAAGCAGACCCGGGCCACGCTGCCGGGCATAACGCTGTGCACCGTGGCGGCGGCACTGCGCCGCGCCACCCTGCAGGCGGCGCGGACACGGGCTCGCGGGGTGCGGCGAAGGCGCGTCAGCCGACCCCGGCGCCGGCGGCCTGGCGGTCGGCGTGGTAGGACGAGCGCACCATCGGCCCGGACGCCACGTGGTGGAAACCCAGCGCGTAGCCGTAGTCCTCCAGCGCCTTGTACTCGTCCGGCGTCCAGTAGCGCAGCACCGGGTGGTGGTGCGGGGTCGGCTGCAGGTACTGGCCGATGGTGACCATTTCCACGTCGTGCGCGCGCAGGTCGCGCAGGGTGGCCTGCACCTGCTCCAGGGTTTCGCCCAGGCCGAGCATGATGCCGGACTTGGTGGGCACGCCCGGATGCTGCGCCTTGAACTTCTGCAGCAGGGTCAGCGACCACTGGTAATCCGCGCCCGGGCGCACGTTGCGGTACAGGTCCGGCACGGTCTCGATGTTGTGGTTGAACACGTCCGGCGGATTGGCCGCAAGGATCTCCAGCGCACGCTCCATGCGTCCCTTGCCACGGAAGTCCGGGGTCAGGATCTCGATCCGGGTACCCGGGCTGAACTCGCGGATGGCGCTGATGCAATCGACGAAATGGCCGGCGCCGCCATCGCGCAGGTCGTCGCGGTCCACGCTGGTGACCACCACGTACTTCAGGCCCATGTCCTTGACCGTCTGCGCCAGGTGCAGCGGCTCGGCGGCGTCCGGCGGCTTGGGCCGGCCGTGGGCGACGTCGCAGAACGAGCAGCGGCGGGTGCAGACCTCGCCGAGGATCATGAACGTGGCGGTGCCGTGGCCGAAGCATTCGTGGATGTTCGGGCAGCTGGCCTCCTCGCACACCGTCACCAGCCGGTTCTCGCGCAGCTTGGCCTTGAGCTGCTGGACGGCGTTGCCGGACGGGATGCGCACCCGGATCCACGACGGCTTGCGCAGCACCGGGGCATCGGCGAACTGCACCGGCGAACGGTTGATCTTGTCGCCACCGAGCTGTTTGGCGCCGGCCTGCAGCGGCGCGGACGGGGTGTCGCCCTGCAGGACCTGCAGGGGGATGGAGCGGCTGGTGGATTCGTTCATGGCGTTCCGGCGGCGTCAGGGCCGCATGGTCAGGTCGGGCAGTCCGGGATCGTCGCGCAGGTCCAGCCCGAACTGCCGGGCCAGATGGGACAGCAGCACCGGCTTGACCGCCGCGATGCCCGAAGGACCGCCCAAGTCTAGCACCGAGGTCACCTGCATCCCGGCGTAACCGCAGGGATTGATGCGATGGAAGGGCTCCAGGTCAAGGCTGACGTTGAAAGCCAGCCCGTGGAAACTGCAGCCGCGGCGCACGCGGATGCCGAGCGCGGCGATCTTGGCGCCGCCGACGTACACCCCCGGCGCGCCCTCCAGGCGTTCGGCGACGATGTTCCACTCGTCCAGGGTGTCGATGATCGCCTGCTCGATGCGGCATACGTAGTCGCGCACGCCGATGCCCAGCCGGCGCAGGTCCAGCAGCGGGTAGACCACGATCTGGCCGGGGCCGTGGTAGGTCACCTGGCCGCCGCGGTCCACGTGCAGCACCGGGATGTCGCCCGGCGCCAGCACGTGCTCGTCCTTGCCGGCCTGGCCCAGGGTGAACACCGGATCGTGCTCGACCACCCACAGCTCGTCGGTGGTGGCGTCGTCGCGGGCGTCGGTGAAACGCTGCATCGCGTGCCAGACCGGTGCATAGGCCTGGCGACCGAGGTCGCGCAGCGTCGCCGCGCGGACCTTGCCAGCGCCCACCGCCGCGGCCGCGCAAGCGCCTACAGCGTCCACTTCACTTCCGGATGGTTGCGCAGGGCCGCGTGCGCGGCGTCGTACTGCTCGCGGCTGTCGGCCTTGAAGGCGATGCGCACGGACACGTACTTGCCGTTGGACGAGTGCTTCCAGCTGATGCGCTCGCTGAGCACATCCAGACCGGCCTGCAGCAGCAGCTGCGGCAGTTCATGCTCCAGCCCGATGTTGGCAGCGCCCATGGCGCTCAACTCGAAGGTGCCGGGAAACTGGAAGCCGTGTTCGGGGTTGTCGGACTTGATTTCCATGCCCGCCATTATCGGGGCGCGGACCGGCAAACCCAAGGTCCGGGAACGCGGAAGGGCCGCTGCGGGCGGCCCTTCCATGGAAAGCTGCGTTGTCGCCGCGCGGCCGGCGCCGGGCGGACGCCGGCACCGGTGCGGGCGCGCCGCCCTTACTTGGACAGCTCCAGCAGGGTCGAGGAGACCCAGCCCTTGTTGCCCAGTTCATCCTCGACTTCCCACATCACGCCTTCCTTGTTGCCGGTCGGGTACAGCATCATGCCCGCGTCCAGCGAACGCACCGGCGCGCCGGTGCCCTTGGCGTTGGCCAGCAGGCGCCCCGGACGGGTCACCGTCACCGCCTGCTGGGCGTTGGCCGCCGAGGCGTTCTCCGGCAGGCCGCCGAGCTGGGCGACGATGTCGGTGTAGGCCTGCAGGTAGGCCATGGTGATGACCTGGCCGATTTCGGTGTTGGCGTAGCCACCGACGCCGGCGGCACCGAAGCCGCTGCCGCCGAACAGGCCGCCGCCGGCGCCGAAGCCGATGTCGCTCTTGCGCGCCGAGCCCTCGGAGATCGCCACCTGCTCGGAGGAGCGCACGTCGGTCACGGTCAGCACCACGTCGGCGGTCTTGCTGCGGAAATTCAGACCACCGACGATCGCGCCGGCCTTGCCGCCGATCAGGCCGCCCAGCAGGCCGCCGATGGCATTGCCGCCGGCGTCGCTGTTCTGCGACACCAGGTCGGGGATCATCACGTAGTCGGCAGCCTTGATCTGGCCCTTGCCGACGTTGGAACGGCCGCGCAGGTCGCCGCTGGCGGCCAGCTCACGCTCGAACTGGCCGGCGGCCATGCCGGCGCCGCGGTCCACCAGGGTGAAGCAGCGCGAGCGGCTGACGAACACCTTGATCAGCCGCGATGGCGCCGGCAGCTGCTGGCCGGTCCACCAGTTGGTGGCGTCTTCCGGCTCGATCACCGAAATCGTGCCGATCGGACGCTGGCACACCGGAATCTGGGCGGCAGCCTGCTTGCGCTGCTCCTGGGCCTGGGTCCCGGTGTTCTTGAACGACGCCTGCGCCGGCTGGCTGGACACGACCGCGGCGACACCGACGGTCAGGGCAGCCGCCATCAGCGGCGAAAAGACATTACGCATAGTGTTGTATTCCCCGTTAACCTGCGCCGCGTGGCGGGCGCGTTCCTTTGGTCTGAAAACCCAGCGACTAGGGTCCTGGTCCTTGCAGGCAGCCAGTATGGCAAGCGCGGAGTGGTCGGCGGCGATGCTACCGCAGGGCCATGACGGTTTCCAACCTGCGCCCGTCACGGTTCGCGGCGCCAGCCGGCGGCGCTGCAACAATGTGATCCGCGGCCGCCACTGCGCCTGAACGGGCCGCGCCGGTAAGCTGCGCGCACTCCCACGACCCGGATCCGAGTGCATGGACACCCGCCTCCGGCTGCCCCTGGCGCTGGCACTGGCGCTCGCCGGCAGCCCCGCATGCGCCGCGGCCGCGCAGCCCGATACCTGCAGCGGCAGCGCCCTGCGCGACCACCCGCCCGCGGTCAATTTCCGCGTGGACAACGACCTGTTCGGCGGCGCCCACCAGGACCAGGGCTATACCAACGGCGCGATGCTGACCCTGGTCTCGCCGAACCTGGCCGACTACACCGACGACCCCTGCCTGCCGGCGCCGGCGCGCTGGATCAACCGCCACCTGGAACGGCTGCAGCCGGGCGGTTTCGAGCAGCAGAACATGATCTTCAGCGTCGGCCAGGGGTTGTTCACCCCGACCGACAGCACCCGCACCGACCTGATCGGCGACGACCGTCCCTATGCCGGGGTGCTGCTGGTCAACTTCGGCTACAACGCGCGCACCGGCGACCGCCTGCGCACCACCCAGCTGGCGCTGGGCATGGTCGGTCCGTCGGCGCAGGGCAAGCAGGTACAAGATGCCGTGCACGGCGTGCTGGACGACGAGAAGTTCATGGGCTGGAAGAACCAGCTGCACGACGAGCCGGTGCTGCGGCTGCTGCATGAACGGATGCGGCGCTGGCCGGCGAACAACGATGCCGGCTGGGGCTGGGACGCGATCAGCCACTGGGGTGGCGCCCTCGGCAACCTGGCGACCTACGGCAACGCCGGCGGCGAAGTCCGCTTCGGTTGGCAGTTGCCCGACGATTTCGGCAGCTCGCCGCTGCGCCCGGCCGGCGAGAACACCGCGCCGACCCGTGGCGGCCGGCTGTCCGGCTGGTCGGGGCACCTGTTCGCGACCGCCGATGCGCGCTGGGTGCTGCGCGACATCACCCTGGACGGCAACACCTTCCGCGGCAGCCACCGCGTGGACAGGCGCGCACTGGTCGGCGACATCGGCTATGGCGTGGCGCTCACCCGCGGCAAGTGGAAGTTCGCGCTGGCCCGCTACCACCGCAGCCGCGAATTCGAGGGACAGAAGCAGCGCCCGGTGTTCGGCAGCTTCACCATCAGCCGCACGCTGTGATCACGCAGGCCGGCAGCGGCCGCCAGCGCCCATTGAAAAAGCCGGCTTGCGCCGGCTTTTTTCATGGGCAGATCAGGACTTCCACCACATCATGAAGGCGTCCCACAGGCGCTTGAAGAAGCCCCCTTCTTCCACCGCCTGCACCGCCACCAGCGGCGACTCGGCGACCACCTTGCCATCCAGCGTCACCTTCACCGTGCCGATCTGCTGGCCGGCGGCGATCGGCGCGACGAGCTGCTTGGGCACGTCCATGCTGGGCTTGAGGTCGGCGTAGCGGCCGCGCGGCACGCTGACCAGCAGCGGCTGCGCCACGCCCAGCTGCACCTCGTCGGCGGCACCCTTCCACACGTGCTGGGTGGTCACGGCCTTGCCGGTCTCGTACAGGCGGTGGGTCTCGAAGAAACGGAAGCCCCAGTTCAGCAGGGCCAGGCTGTCGTCGGCACGCTGCTTCTCCGACGCCCCGCCCATCAGCACCGCGATCAGGCGCTGGTCGCCGCGCTGGGCCGAGCTCAGCAGGCAGTAGCCGGCCGCCGAGGTATGCCCGGTCTTGATGCCGTCCACGCTCGCGTCGCGCCACAGCAGCAGGTTGCGGTTGGGCTGGGTGATGTTGCCTACGGTGAATTCCTTGATCTTGTTGTAGGCATAGGTTTCCGGGTAATCGCGCACGAAGGCGCGGCCCAGCAGCGCCAGGTCGTAGGCGCTGGACTGGTGGCCCTCGGCGGTCAGGCCGTGGGCGTTGACGAAGTGCGAGTCCTTCATGCCGATCTTGGCGGCATAGTTGTTCATCAACGCGGCGAAGGCCTCCTGGCTGCCGGCGGCGTGCTCGGCCAGGGCGATGGCGGCGTCGTTGCCCGACTGGATCGCCATGCCCTTTTCCATGTCCTCCAGGCGCGCGGTCTGGTTGACCGGGAACCCGCTGTAGCTGCCATCGGTACCGGCGCCGCCCTCGCGCCAGGCGCGCTCGCTCATCATCACCTGGTCGTCGGGCTTGATCTTGCCGTTGCGGGTCTCGGCGGCCAGCACGTAGGAGGTCATCACCTTGGTGATGCTGGCCGGCGGCAGCGGCATGTGGATGTTCTCGCCGGCCAGCACCTGCCCGGAGGCGTAGTCCATCAGCACCCACGCGGTGGAGGTGGACGGCGCCGGTGCGGGCGGGATCGCCACCTGGGCGGAGGCAGGGGCGGCGGCCGGAGCCGGGGCCGGAGTGGGCGTCTGGGCGGAGGCCAGGCCGATGGCGAACGTCGTGGCCATGGCGGCGGCGGCAAAGCGGAATTTCATCGGAAAGCGGTTCCTGTCGGGACAAGGAATGGAAAAACAGGCGGTCATTGTAGGGCGTGGCGGCGGCATCGCACCGGCATCAGCGCCCAATCGGCGTGGCTTCCATGCCGTATCGCGGTCAATCGCGGACGATCTGTGGCCTGCCGAAACCCAGACCGGCGATGCGGCCGGCAAGTTCCGCCGCCTTGGCCACGTCGTCGGCCGGCACGCGCAGGCGCCACAGCGTGCGGCCGCCGCTGACCACGTCGCTGAGCGTGGCACCGGCGATGCCGGCCGCACTCAGTTGTCCCAGCGCGCGGGAGGCATTGTCGCGACTGGAAAAGCTCGCCACCTGCAGCAGGATCGCGCCCAGCGCGCGGGCCGCGGCATCGGGTGCCGGGGCGGCGGCCACCGGCGCGACGGCACCGGGCAGCGTCGACGGCGCCGGCGACGGACCAGGGGCAGCCGGCAATGCCTGCACGGCCACCGCCTGTGCCGCCGGACCGGCGGCGTGGACTTCGGCCGACTGCGGCGTCCGCGCCGCACCGGGCGTGGCCGGCAACGCCTGCACCAGCTGGTCCATGCGACTGGGCGGCGGCGCGGCGGCGGTACCTGCCGCCGGTGCGGCGGCGCGCCCGCGTGCCGGGCGACGCGTCTCCCGCGAGGCCAGCAGGTTGTCGCTGCCCGGGGTCAACCCGCGCACCTCCACCCGGCCGGTGCCACGCTGGGTGATGCCCAGCCGCACCGCAGCGGCATAGCTCAGGTCGATCACGCGACCGTCGTGGAACGGGCCACGGTCGTTGACCCGCACGATCACCGATTCGCCGTTGTCCAGATTGGTGACACGGGCGAAGCTCGGCAGCGGCAGCGTCTTGTGCGCGGCGGTGAACTGGTACATGTCATAGACCTCGCGGTTGGAGGTCAGGCGCCCATGGAACTTGGCGCCGTAGTAAGAGGCGGTGCCCTGTTCGACGTAATCGTCGACCTGCTCCATCACCCGGTATTCCTTGCCCAGCACCACGTACGGCGAGCGGTTGCCGACGGCCGAGCGCGGCTCGTCGCTGACCAGCGGCTCGGGGATGCAGGCCACGTCAGGCACGTAGTCGGGGGTGGTGTCCTTGACGCCCGGCCGATACAGGCCGCCGGCACGGTAGTTGCCGCGCGTGGCGGGGTCCTCCTGCGCCTTGGCATAGGGCGAGCCCTCGGGGCAGTGCGACGGACGCCCGCCCTGGCCCTGCACCACGCTGCCGGACGAAGCGCCATGGCCGGCGGACCGGGACTTCGGTGGCGCGCTGCTGCAGGCAGCCAGCCCGAGAACGATCAACGCAGGGACCAGCCACTTGCTGTTCATGCCGGAGGCAACTCCTGTCCGGCGATGGCCTGGGACAGCTGGAACACGGCCATCGCATACATCTTGGAAAGGTTGTAGCGGGTGATCGCGTAGTAGTTCTGGAAGCCCAGCCAGTACTGCTTGCCGTCACTGCCTTCCAGCGTGATCGGGGTGGCGGTTGCGCCGGCCGCGCGCACCGGTACGACCGCGTGGTAGCCGCGCGCGGCCAGCGCGTCGATGCCCAGGGTCGGCGTCCAGTCCACGGGGTTGAGTTCCTCGCGGCCCGCATCGAGCGTGGCCGGCACCGCGACGGTGCCACCGCGCACCCAGCCGCCCTTCTTCACGAAGTAATTGGCGATGGACGCGAACACGTCGTCATGGCTGTTGAACAGGTCGCGGCGGCCATCGCCGTCGCCATCCACGGCATAGTCCAGGTAGCTGGACGGCATGAACTGGCCCATGCCCATGGCGCCGGCATAGCTGCCCTTGAGCGCGGTGATATCCAGCTTCTCCTGCGCGGCCAGTTCGAACAGCTTGGCCAGTTCGTCGCGGAAGAACAGTTCGCGGCGCACCTCGCGCTCGAGCTTTTCCGGGTCGCCGCTGCGCGGGTACTTGAAGGCCAGCGTGTACAGCGCATCGAGCACGCGGTGGCTGCCGGTGTTGGCGCCATAGCTGGTCTCCACACCGATGATCGCCACGATCACCTCGGCCGGCACGCCGCTGCGCTCCTGCACGCGCTGCAGGGCGTCGCGGTGCGTGGCCAGGAACCTGCGTCCGCCATCGATGCGCGCCTGGCTGATGAACATCGGCCGGTACTCGTTCCACGGCTTGACCCGTTCGGCCGGGCGCGCCATGGCGGCGATGATCGGTTCGCGGATCTGCGCCTGTGCCAGCACCGACTCGATGTAGGCCGGGTCCAGGCGATAGCGGGCGGCGGTATCGCGCACGAAATTGGCGCGCGCGGTCTCGAACGGCACCGGGGTGAGGTCCACCGGCGGCAGATCGGGCTTGCGCTCGGGGGCGGCTTCGGCCGGCGTACCGCCCGTGCCTATCGGTTTGCCCGTCGGGTGAGGAGCGGGAGCAGGCGCCTGGGGCTGGGTCGCGCAGGCGACCATGCCCAGGGTGAGACAGCAGACCAGAACACGTCGAATCATCAGCCGAGATTAACAGGTCATTGATGAATTTCCATCAATAACACCATGAATCGCAAAGAGATTGAAGTGCCAGGAATGACCGCGCGGGAAAACACGCCCCCGCGCTGCAACCGCCTAAAAACTGAATGCGCGGCGTCCGCAAGCGCCCCGCGCCGGGGCCGGAAAAAATCTGGGCACCGGCTGCACCCCCATCCCCGCGGGTACAGCCGGTGCCCGGACCGGATTGAGACACAAGCCGGGCGTCTCCCCACGCCCGGCCTGCGGATTCCGGCCTAGCCGTCCAGCAGGTCTGCAGGCCAGCCGCCACGGCGCGACGCGTCCTGTGGCGGGCGCCATTGTGACGCTTTTGTGAAACCCGGTGTTTGATCCTGATCAACCTCCCCGGAATGGAGGTCGCGCCTGCCGCCGGCTCAGCCGTGGCCGCCATGCACCGGGTTGTAGCTGCGCGCGGCCATCACCAGGCCGAACCCGGCCAACAGCGACACCGCGGCGGTGCCGCCATAGCTGATCAGCGGCATCGGCACGCCCACCACCGGCAGCAGGCCCGAAATCATGCCGCCGTTGACCAGCGCGTACACGAAGAAGGACAGGCCCACGGCGCCGGCAACCAGGCGCGAATAGCCATCGCGCGACTGCGCCGCGATCCACAGGCAGCGGCCGATGATGAAGATGTACAGCGCGATCACGAACGCCACGCCCAGCCAGCCGAATTCCTCGCTCAGCACCGAGAACGCGAAGTCGGTGGTCTGCTCGGGAATGAAGTTCAGGTGCGACTGCGAGCCCAGCCCCCAGCCCTTGCCGGTCAGCCCGCCCGAGCCGATGGCGATTTTGGACTGGATGATGTTCCAGCCCGCGCCCAGCGGGTCGTTGTCCGGATCGCGGAAGGTCAGGATGCGATCCTGCTGGTAGGGCCGCAGGAACGAGAACCACGAGATCGGCGCGAACAGGACCACCGCCAGGGCGCTGCCGCCGACCGTGCCGGCGGTGATGAACCACCACCATGGCATCCCCGCCAGGTACAGCACGAACACGCCGCTGGCGGCGATCAGCATGGCGGTGCCCAGGTCCGGCTGCAGCATCACCAGTGCGGTGGGCACGCCGATGATCACGCAAGCGACCAGCACCACCGGTATCCGCGGCGGCAACGGCATCCGGTGCAGGTACCACGCCACCATCATCGGCATGCTCACCTTGAGCAGTTCGGCCGGCTGCAGGTAAAACAGTTTCAGGTCCAGCCACTGGCGGCCGTACTTGCCGGTGCCCAGCACGAACACCGCCAGCAACGGCAGCATCGACAACGCATAGATCATCGGCGTCCAGGCGCGGATGCGCAGCACCGGTACCCGCGCGATCGCCCACATCGCCACCAGGCCCACCGCGAACCGTGCGCCCTGGGCCATCACCAGGCCACTGCCCCCGGCGCTGTCCAGCACCGCCAGGCCCATGCCCATCAGCGCGCACAGCGCCAGCAGCAACGGCCAGTCCAGGCCGCGGGTAAGGCGCTGCGCCATTTCCAGCAGCCAGCGCAGGAAGTCCCTCATCGGCGTTCCTCCTGTACCGGTTCCGGTGACGATGCCGGCGACGGTACCGGTGTCGGGAGCGGCTCGCCCGGCGGCGCTGCCGCGGGAGCGGACACGGCGGAACCGGCGTTGGCCGCACCTTCGACCACGCCACCGGCATCGGCAGCCTGCTGCACCTCGGGCATCACCCCGAGCAGCCACGCATCGAACACCTTGCGCGCGATCGGCGCCGCCGCCGCGCCGCCGTAGCCACCGCCCTCGACCGCGACCGCGATGGCGATCCGCGGATCCTCGGCCGGGGCGAAACCGATGAACAGCGCGCGGTGGCGCAGGTGCATCGGCAGGTTCTTCGGATTCACCGCGGCGGTGCCCTTGCGGCTGACCACCTGCGCGGTACCGGTCTTGCCGGCCATCAGGTATGGCGCGCCGGCCGCCACCCGCCAGCCGCTGCCACCGGGCTGCATGGTGCCCATCATGCCTTCGCGCACAGCCTGCAGATTGGCCGGATTGGGACTGATCGGCCTGGACTCGGGCTGCGGCAGCGGCGCCCAGTCGTGGTCGAAGCCCACCTTCTGCTCGACCACCAGGTGCGGCCTGCGCAACTGCCCGGAGGCCAATCCGCCGACCCCGCGCACCAGCTGCAGCGGGGTCACTTTCCACAGGCCCTGGCCGATGCTGGCGTTGACCATGTCGCCCGGATACCAGCGTTCATTGCGCAGTCGGGCCTTGGCCGCCGGCGACGGCAGGATGCCGCCGATCTCGCCGGCCAGATCGATGCCGGTGGGCTGGCCGAAGCCGTAGCGGCCACCCATGTACTGGTCGTAACGCTCCACGCCCATGTCGGTACCGAGCTGGTAGTAGTACGTGTTCACCGACTGCGAGATCGACTTGCGCAGGTCGGTCCAGCCATGGCCGCCGCGATTGGCGTCGCCCCAGCCGCGGCTCACGCCCGGCAGGTAGAACATGCCGCGCGAGAGGATCTTGTCCTCGGGCCGGCGCAGCCCGCTGTCCAGCCCGGCCAGGCCGAGGAACGGCTTGACCGTGGAGCCCGGCGCCACACCGCCCAGCACCAGGCGGTTGAACTGCGGCCGCGAGGGGTTCTCGTTGAGGCGCCTGAAATCGGCGTGCGAAATACCGTTGACGAACAGGTTGGGGTCGTACGACGGCAGGCTGACCATGGCCAGGATCTCGCCGGTACGCGGGTCGATCGCCACCGCCGACCCTTCCTGCTCGCCGAACGCGGTCACCATCGCCTGCTGCAGGTCGACGTCGATCGACAGGCGCAGGTCCGCGCCCGACTGCGCCGGCACGCGGCCAAGCGTGCGGATCGCCCGGCCCTGCACGTTGGTCTCCACCCGCTCGTAGCCGACCTTGCCGCGCAGCTGGTCCTCGTAATAACGCTCCAGCCCGGACTTGCCGATATGGGTCAGCGCCGCATTGCCCTCGCCCAGCTCCTGCAGGTCCTTGTCGTCGACCCGGCCCACGTAGCCGATGACATGCGCGAGCAGGTCGCCGTAGGGGTAGCGACGGGTCAGGTAGGGTTCCAGCTCCACGCCCGGGTAGCGCCAGCGGTCCACCGCGAAGCGCGCCATCTCCTCGTCGCTGACGCGCAGTTTCAGCGTCACCGGGATGAAGCTGCGCCGGGCCTTGCGCGACTGGTTGAAACGCTCGATGTCCTCGTCGCTCAGCGAGAAGATCGCCCGCAGCCCGTCCAGGGTGGCGGCCATGTCCTGGACCTTGTTGGGGGTCACGTCCAGGCGGAACGCCGGCACGTTCTCCGCCAGCAGGCGGCCCTTGCGGTCATAGATCAAGCCACGCCCGGGCACCACCGGCCGCGCCTTGATGCGGTTGGCTTCCGAGCGGGTGGCGTAGACGTCGTGGTCGAGCACCTGCAGCTTGAAGTACCAGCCGGCCAGCACGCCGAGCCCCAGCAGCACGCCGAGGAAGCCGACCGCCGCACGGCGCCGGAACTGCTCGGCCTCGGCCTGCGGGTTCTTGTGCTGGCGCCGCCCGTACATGGCTCAGTGCCCGCGCTTGCCCAGCCGCACGGCGTCCAGCAGCACGTAGATCGGCAGCCACAGCAGCATGCCCGGCAGCGGCGCCCACCAGTAGCTCCACGGCAGCAGCGGCTCGGCGGTGAACAGGCGCACGGCGGCGCTGATGATGCGGTCGTTGAGCAGCAGCCCGCCGATCGCCAGCGCCTGCTGCGACAGCGGGAAGAAGCGGATGCGGGCACGGAAGCGCTGCAGGATGAAGGCGAACACCACCAGCCGCAGCGCCTGCTCGCCGAGGATCCCGCCGTACAGCAGGTCGGCCAGCAGGCCGATGCAGAAGGCGAAGCCCAGCCCGACCCGCTCGGGGGTTTCGATCACCCAGTAGCCCAGCACCAGCGCCAGCCAGTACGGGCGGATCGGCTGCAGCAGGTCCGGCAGCGGCACCAGCCCCAGCAACAGGGCCAGGGCGATGCTCGCCGGCAATACCCAGCCGCGGCTGCGCAGGCGGCTCATCGGCGGTCTCCTGCCGGCGCCGCCGGCACGTCGGTGGCCGGGGACGCGGTGGCGGCCGGCGTGGGTACGGGCGCCGGCGGGGTTGCCGGTGCGGTGGCCGCATCGGCCGGCGTCGCCGGCGCAATGCCCCGCGGCGCCTCGTTGCCCGGCGCCGGACGCGGACCCGGCGCGGTGTCGCCGGCCGGCGGCTCCAGGCCCGTGGTCACCGACATGCGCGGGATCTGCGGCACCGAGCGCAACAGCAGCACGTCGCGGCCGCGGTCCAGCTTGGCCGCCGGCTCCAGCTCGCCGACCAGGAAGGCATGGGTATCGTCCGGCCGCAGCTGCAGGATCCGGCCCACCGGGAAGCCGGCCGGGAAGCGCCCGCCGAGCCCGGAGGTGACGATCTCGTCGCCCACTTCCACCCCGGCGCTGAGCGGGATGTCGCGCAGTTCGACGCGGTCGCCGCGGCCGTAGGCGATCAGGCGCACGCCGTTGCGCGCCACCGTCACCGGTACCGCATGGTCGGGGTCGGTCAGCAGCAGCACGGTCGAATGCAGCGGCGTCACCGCGATCACCTGCCCCATCAGCCCGCCGGCATCGATCACCGCCTGGCCGATGCGCACGCCTTCGCGGCTGCCGGCATCCAGCACCAGGCGCTGCTTCACCGGGTCCAGATCGATATCCAGGATCGGCGCCAGCTGCACGTCCAGTCCGCTGCGCTCGGCCACGTTCAGCAGCTCGCGCAGCTGGGCATTGTCCAGCGCCGCGGTCTGCAGGCGGGTCAGGCGCGCGTTGGCCAGCAGCAGCTGGTTGCGCAGCTCACGGTTCTCGGCGACCAGCTGGTTGTGGCTGGCGGCGTTGTCGCGTACCGAGGCGCCCAGGCGCCCGGGCAGGCCCGCCAGCGCCCACACCGGCTGCACCGCCACGGCGGCCTGCGTGCGCAGGCGCGACAGCCAGCCGCCCTGGTCGTCCAGCACGATCAGGGTGATCGCCAGGGCCAGGTAGGCCAGCAGCCGCAGGGTGCTGCTGGCGTCGCCCTGTCGGGAGGCTACGGGTGGACCGGCATAGGGCGGCACGACGGACTTCAGCTGGAAAAATACGGGAGAAGGATGCGACGACGCCCCGGCGGTGCGATGCCCGGCGCCTGCGCGCCACGGGCACCGCGCCGCAGAGGCGCGGGCGCGGTAGCGGGCCGGTGCGGCTTATTCCGGCGCAAAGAACTCGTTGCCGTGCATGTCGACCAGCTCCAGCGCGCGGCCACCGCCACGCGCCACGCAGGTCAGCGGGTCGTCGGCCACCTGCACGTGCAGGCCGGTTTCCTCGGAGATCAACCGGTCCAGGTCGCGCAGCAGGGCACCACCGCCGGTCAGCACGATGCCGCGCTCGGCGACGTCGGCGCACAGTTCCGGCGGGGTCTGCTCCAGTGCCAGCTTGACCGCCGAGACGATCCCCGACAGCGGCTCGTGCAGGGCCTCGAGCACCTCGTTGGAGCTGATCTTGATCATCTTCGGCACGCCCTCGGCGAGGTTGCGGCCGGAGATTTCCATCTCCTGCACCTCGGCCTGCGGGTAGGCGCAGCCCAGTTCCACCTTGATGCGCTCGGCGGTGGCCTCGCCGATCAGCATGCCGTGGTTGCGGCGCACGTAGTTGGTGATCGACTCGTCGAAGCGGTCGCCGCCGATGCGGACCGAGGCTGAATAGACGATGCCGTTGAGCGAGATCACCGCCACCTCGGTGGTGCCGCCGCCGATGTCGATGACCATCGAGCCGCGCGCCTCGGTGACCGGCATGCCGGCGCCGATGGCCGCCGCCATCGGCTCCTCGATCAGGTACACGTCGCGGGCGCCGGCCTCCTCGGCCGATTCCTTGATGGCGCGGCGCTCGACCTGGGTCGAACCGGCCGGCACGCACACCAGCACGCGCGGGCTCGGGCGCAGCACGCGCGACTTGTGCACCTTCTTGATGAAGTGCTTGAGCATCGCCTCGGTGTAGGTGAAGTCGGCGATGACGCCGTCCTTCATCGGGCGGATGGTGGTGATGTGCCCCGGGGTACGGCCGAGCATCTGCTTGGCCTCGGCGCCGACTGCGGCCACCGAGCGGGTACCGCCGATGGCGCGGTCCTGGCGCACGGCCACGACCGACGGCTCGTTCAGCACGATCCCCTGCCCGCGCACGTAGATGAGGGTGTTGGCCGTGCCCAGGTCGATGGACAGGTCATTGGAGAACATGCCGCGGAGCTTCTTGAACATCTGGGGAGTGATCCTGAGGGCGCGCGCCCACGCCGGATGGCGAAAAAATGGGCAGAAAACGAGGTTGGCTAGCCTATCAACCCACCCCGGCACGGGCAAGGAAAATCCATGCCCGCAGGGGGTTTTGAGGCCCTTGCCCGGGCGCCCCGGCGACACGTGGTTCTGGTCGCGCGCCGCCGCAGCCGGTACCCTTATGCACTTTGGCGCGCGCCCGCGCCACCCCGCCTGCGCCCGCATGGCGGCGGCACCCCATTACCCGTATAGGCCCGTTCGCGATGTCCGCTCTGATCTGTGGTTCCCTTGCCTTCGACACCATCATGGTGTTCCCGGACCAGTTCAAGAACCACATCCTGCCGGACAAGGTGCACATCCTGAACGTGTCCTTCCTGGTGCCGCGCATGCGCCGCGAATTCGGCGGCTGCGCCGGCAACATCGCCTACAACCTGCACCTGCTCGGCGGCGACCCGATCCCGATGGGCACGGTGGGCTCGGACTTCGGCCCGTACCGCGAGCACTTCGACGCGCTGGGCATCGACCTGACCCGGGTGCGGGTGATCGAGGAACTGTTCACCCCGCAGGCGTTCATCACCACCGACCACGACAACAACCAGATCACCGCCTTCCACCCGGGCGCGATGATGCGGTCCTACGAGAACCACGTGAAGGACGTGCCGGGCGTGACCCTGGGCCTGGTCGGCCCCGACGGCCGCGAGGGCATGATCCAGAACGCCATCGAGTTCAAGGAGATGGGCGTGCCGTTCATCTTCGACCCGGGCCAGGCCATGCCGCTGTTCAACGGCCCGGAGCTGCGCACCTTCATCGAACAGGCCGACTACGTGGTGGTCAACGACTACGAGTCCAACCTGCTGCAGGAGCGCACCGGCTGGAACGAGAAGGAGATCGTCGGCCGGGTCAAGGCCTACATCACCACCCGCGGCCCCAAGGGCGCGGTGATCCACACCCCGGAAAAGAGCTACGACATCCCGCCGGCGCACGAACGCCGCGTGGTCGACCCGACCGGCTGCGGCGACGCGTTCCGCGCCGGCCTGATCTTCGGCATCCAGAAGGGCTACGACTGGCTGACCATCGGCCGCATGGGCAACCTGATGGGCGCGCTGAAGGTCGAACACCCGGGCACCCAGAACCAGCGCTTCGACTTCGACGAGTTCAACGAGCAGTTCAAGCTGCAGTTCGGCTACGCGCTCTGATCCTGCGCGCCCGGGACACATGCAGACGGCGCCGCAGGGCGCCGTTTTCGTTTGCGTCTGCGGACCGCGCCACGACACATTAGCGCGGCGCGTAGCGCGCCGCCTCGCGCTCCAGCCACGCCGGCAGCTCGCGCCGGCGCACGCCGTCGTCCCTGGCGCGCTGCAGGCAATCGAGCATGTAGCGCCGCTTGTCCTCGTCATCGCCGGCCAGCGACAGCGCCAGGTCACGGTCCATCCAGCGCCGGAACAGCAGGTACAGCACCACGTGCAGGGCGATGGCCAGCACGCTGACCACGATCACGATCACCAGATCCATCACCGCACCTCCGTCGTTGCCGGCGCCACCATCGACCCGCGCACCCGCGCCAGTTCCTGGCCCAGGGTGAGTTCCCGCGACCCGCGCCGCAGATTGCCGGCACGCAGCACGCTGCCGCCGGCCAGATAGAGCAGGTAATGCTCCCCGGGCCGCAGCGCGACATTGCCGAATTCCACCGACGGCAGGCAGCCGATGGCATCGAGCCGGTTCGCCGGCGCCACCTGCAGCGCCGCATCCCCTGCCCCCTTGATCCACTGGCGCACATGCACCCGGGCATCGTCCGGTGCGACCGCCACGACGTCGGCGATCACGATGGCGTCGGCCCGGGTGGCAAGCATGGCGGCCAACGCCTGTTGCCGTTGCAGGTCCCCGGCCACGAGCCGGCGCTGCGCGTCGGCGGGCAGGCTGCCGCAGGCGAGCGCCGGCGGCGGGGGCAGCCACAGCAGCGCGACCAGCGCGCATGGCCAGTACGCGCGCGGCGCAGCGCGGCGCCGCGGCATGGAGCCGGCGTGCCTGTCCATGCCGCTCAATCCCAGCCCGCGGGCATCTGGCTGCCATCCAGCCCGCCGGTCTCGAAGACCGCGGTGCGGGTGCCGCCGGCCTTCACCGGGAACTCGATGCGCACCACCCGGGCCTTGCCCGCCAGCCGCCACAGGCCCCGGTTGTCGGTGATGAACATGGCGATGGCCTCGTCGGTGTCGGGGCGGTACGCGGCCATCCGCCGCGGCGCCTGGTCGTCCACCGTTACCGTGACCTGGCAGCTGGCATAGCACGCCTTGGCGAAATCGCCGGTCTGCAGCACCAGGTAGGCGTGGCGCTTCCATTCCGGATGATCGCGGAACACCAGCTGCACCACCTTGGGGCCGGTGCCATCGACATCGACCCGCTCCTTGCCCTGGATCATCGCCGAGCGCTGCACGCCCTTGCTGCCGACGGCCACCTGGTTGTAGCTCCACAGGCCCTGCATGCGGCGCAGTTCGCGCGCAGCCTCGGCCTTTTCCTTGACCTCGGCGAAGCCCGGCTCGATGCGGCTGGCAGCAGCCGATCCGGGAAACTGGTCGAGCAGCGCGGCGCCGTGGATGCGCGCCTTCTCCCACTCGCTGGCGGTCACCGCCGCGTCGTAGAGCCTGGCGATGCCGTCGGCATCGGCCTCGCGCCGGGCACGTTCCTGTGCGGCGGCGGCCTCCTGCTGCTGGCGCTCGGCCTCCGGGTTGCTGCAGGCGGCCAGGGCGAGGACGCACACGGCGCCAAGGATCAGGGGTTTCATCGAACGACTCCGCGTGGACAGGCGCGGCGATGCCGCGCGATGGCGTCCACTTTAAACACCCGCGTGGTGCTCCGTCATTCCCGCACCGCCCACCCCCATGCCGCGGGTGGCACCGGCGCGTGCATGCCAGCCACTCCCGCATCTCCGGCGTGGCCAGCGCCGCGCCACGCCGTACTCGACGCCGGCAGCGGGTTTGCCGCTCCAATCGTCCCCGCCCTGCGACCCATGCACCGGCAGCCCATCCCGTTACGTTTGACACTGCGGCAGCTGCATACCCCTTCGTAGACTCCGCCAACATGCCCCCGGGCGCCTCACGGGCACACGACACGTGCGTACCCCACTGAAATGGTCCTCGCTGTTGTTGTCCGCATTCCCGTTCGGCGCCCTCGCCGCCGACCAATGGATCCTGACGACCGATCTGTGGGGCAACACCGCCCAACAGACCTTGAACCTGGACGTGCAGGGCGCGCGTGTCAGCGGAACACTGGGCGGGGACCCGATAACCGGCCGCCTGGAGGGTGCGCAGCTGCAGTTCACCGCGACCGACAGCGACGGCCAGCTCCATCACTACGACGGCCGCATCGAGGGAAACCACATGCAGGGCCGCAGCGACGAGCCCGATACCAACAACCGCAGCGCGCGTGCGGCGCACTCCTTCAGTGCGTGGCGGGTACCGACGCGGGCGGACGCTGGGCCACGCCTGCACGCGTTCACGCCAACCGATTATTCCAACACGTTCGATGCCGATCGCGCTGCTGTACTGGTGATCTGGCCGGGCGATTCTGTGCAGACCCGCACCCTGGATTCCGGTGGCGTCGACGAGAACGGCATCACCCGCGCATTGTTCGGCAACCCACAGGTCGGCCCCTTCTTCGTAGCCGGGGCTGAACCGGGCGATACGCTGGCGATCACACTCCAATCGCTCGGACTCAACCGCGATTACGCCGACAGCCTCGACGGCATCGTCGGGCGTTTGAAGACCCCTCGCATCGCCACGGAAACATCCAAGCTGGGCAACCCGGTTCGCTGGGAACTGGATCGCGTGCGCGGCGTGGCGCGGCCGCAAGGCGCCAGCGGCGGGTTGAGGAACTTCGAAATCCCGGTCAAGCCGATGCTCGGCGGTCTCGCCGTCGCACCCGGTTTCGGTTACCCCCCTTTTTCCACCGGCGACACCGGCGACTTCGGCGGCAACATGGATTTCAACGCCGTGGTCCAGGGAAACACGGTTTACCTGCAAGTGCAGCAACCCGGGGCGCTGCTCTATCTGGGCGATGGGCATGCCCTGCAGGGCGATGGCGAAACCAGCCAATGGGCACTGGAAACCTCACTGGATGTAGTGCTGAAGGTTGAGCTGATCAAGAACCACCCCATTGCCACTCCGCGGGTGGAATCACCCACCCAGATCATGACGCTGGGGCAGGCCGGTTCCAGCGACGATGCGCTGCGCCTGGCGACATCGGGGATGCTGCAGTGGCTGCGCCAGGCCTACGGCCTGGATATGTCGCAGGCCACCCAGGTACTCGGGGTGGCAGCGCAGTACAGCGTGGTCAATCTTGCTGGCCGCAGCGTTGGCGTAGCGGCGAAGATCGACAAATCGGTGCTGAAGAGTCTGCCGGTTGCCGCGGGAAAAGCGGGCGACTGACCGGCCGTGGCCGGGGTCGAGCCCCGGCATGCGCAACGCCCGGCAAGCACCGCGCATTGGGCGCGCCATCCAAAGGCGCCCGCGTGCTGCTACGTGCCCGTCCCCTGCCCGGCCAACGGCCTGTCCCGGGGGCGCCGCACGGGTCCGGGCGGCACGCCCCTTGGCATTCGCGGGGATGGAAACACGGACGGCGAGCCGAAGCTCGCCGTCCGGGTGAAACGCGATCGGGCTGATTACTGCTTCGGCGCTGCGTCCGGCTTCGGCGCGGCCTCGGCCTTGGCGATCATGTCGGCCACCGACGCGGTGGTGATCGGGTGATAGCCCGGCTTGGCCCTGGCGAATACCTCCTTGGCGAAGGCCAGGCCTTCCGGGGTCTTCAGCAGCTCGGCGTAGATCGGCAGGATCAGCTTGCGGCGACCGACCTTCTGGATGAACTCGCCGGCGGCCGGCTGGGCCTGGGTGTAGCCGCTGCGGATGGCCAGCGGATACCAGCGCATGGCGATCTCGCCGTTCGGGGTGCCGGTGAAGTGGTAGCCCTTGTCCAGCTGTTCGAGCTTGGCCACCGGCACGGTCTTGCCCAGGCCGTCGATGAAGCGCACCCATTCCTGGGTGGTCCACTGGCTGGTCACCTGGTTGCTCGGCAGCTGCTCGCTGCCCAGCCAGGCGATGCGCGCGGTGTCGACCACGGCAAAGCCGCGCGAACGGGCCTTCGGCGCGAACGACGGGATGCCCGGCTCCTCCAGCCACGCGTGCAGTTCGGCATCGCTCACCGCGGTCGGGTTCTTCGGCAGCAGGTTCTTCTTCAGGTACTCGACGAACTGGTCGGTGTTGGCGCTCTGGAAGGCATGGTCATCGAACCAGCCGCGCAGGAACGGATCGAACACTTCGCGGCCGAAACGCTGTTCGAGGAACTGCAGGAACCACGCGCCCTTGACGTAGGCCACCTGGCTCAGCGCGTCGTCCGGGTCCCGCTCGTTCAGCGGCGGCAGCGCCAGCGCCTGGTCGGCCGGGCTCATGTCCTTCACTTCGTTGAGCAGGTCGGTCTGGTCGATCTCGCGCTCCATCTCGGCCGCCTCCTGGCCGTACAGCGCTTCGGTGATGCGCGCCTGCACGTAGGTGGTGAAGCCTTCGTTGAGCCAGATGTCCTTCCAGCTGGCGTTGGTCACCAGGTTGCCCGACCAGCTGTGCGCCAGCTCATGGGCGACCAGCGAGACCAGCGACTTGTCGCCGACGATCACGGTCGGGGTGGCGAAGGTCAGACGCGGGTTCTCCATGCCGCCGAACGGGAACGACGGCGGCAGCACCAGCATGTCGTAGCGGCCCCAGCGGTATTCGCCGTACAGCTTCTCGGCGGCACCGATCATCTTCTCGGTGTCCTCGAACTCCTTGGCCGCCTTGTTGACCATGGCCGGCTCGGCCCACACGCCCGAACGCGGCGAGATCGGCTCGAACACCAGGTCGCCGGCGGCGATGGCCAGCAGGTAGGACGGGATCGGCTGCGGCATCTTGAAGGTGTAGTCGCCGTCGCGGGCGGCCTTGGGGTCGTTGTCGGCGCTCATCAGCACCATCACGTCCGGGCGGCTGGCCACGTGCGCGCTGTAGGTGAAGCGCACGCTCGGGGTGTCCTGCAGCGGCACCCACGAGCGCGCGTGGATCGCCTGCGACTGGCTGAACATGAAGGGCAGCTTCTTGCCCTCGGTCATCGACGGTTCCAGCCACTGCAGGCCCGAGGCGGTCGGTGCGGTGTGGTAGGTGATGCGCACGCTGGCCGGCTGCTCCGGGGCCTGGATGGTCAGCTTGCTGCCGAACACCTTGTCCGCCGGCGTCAGCTCGAACTGCAGCGCGGTGGCGGCGCCATCGGCAGCCAGCGCCTCGACCTTGGCGATGGTCAGTTCGCGGGTGTCCAGCACCAGCTGCCTGGCGGCCTTGTCCTTCCACTCCAGCGCATAGGTGGCGGTGCCGCCGATCTGCTTCTGCTCGAAGTCGACCTTCAGGTCCAGCGCCAGGTCCTTGATGACGACCTTGTCCGGCTCGGCGTAGGAGCTTTCATCGTGGCTGCGGCTGACGGTGTTCACGGCGGCGGCGGGCTTCTCGGCGACGGGGGCGGCGACGGGGGCGGCGGGGTCCTTGGCGCAGCCGGCGGCGAGCGCGACGGCCAGGGGCAGCATCAGGAAGGGTGAACGCATTGGATTACCTTTGCAGCGAAGGAGTGGGTGCAGCAGGCGAGGCGCGGAAGAAGGCGGGAACACGGACCCGGGCAGCGCCCGTCCCCGGTACCCGGCCCCTCCCCCATGCCTAGATCTTGTAGCCGGAGTGGATGGCGACGATGCCGCCGCTGAGGTTCTTGTAATGGCAGCGGGCGAAGCCGGCCTCGGCCATCATCGCCTTGAGCTCTTCCTGCGGCGGATGCTTGCGGATGCTCTCGGCCAGGTACTGGTAGCTGTCGCCGTCGCCGCGCGCGAACAGCTTGCCGAGCCGCGGCAGCACCTTGAACGAATGGAAGTCGTAGATCGGCTTGAACCAGTCGGCGGTGACCTCGGAGAACTCCAGCACGCGGGCCTGGCCGCCGACCTTTAGCACGCGGTACATCTCGCGCAGCGCGGCGTCCTTGTCGGTGACGTTGCGCAGGCCGAAGGAAATGGTCACCAGGTCGAAGCTCTGGTCCGGGAACGGCAGCGCCTCGGCGTTGAGCTGCACCCACTCGAAGCCGGACACGTGGCCGCGGTTGGTCAGGCGGTCGCGGCCCACCGACAGCATGCCGGCGTTGATGTCGCCCAGCACCACGCTGCCTTCGGCGCCCAGCCGCTCCTTGAGCAGCACGGCGATGTCGCCGGTGCCGCCGGCCAGGTCGAGCACGCGGTCGCCCGGCTTCACCTGGGCGGTGGCCACGAAGTAACGCTTCCACAACCGATGGATGCCCAGGCTCATCAGGTCGTTCATCAGGTCGTAGTTGTCGGCCACCGACGTGAACACCTGGCCGACAAGCTTCTGCTTGTCCTTGGCCGGCACGTCGCGGAAGCCGAAGTGGGTGGTGCCGCTCTTGTAGGGGGATTCGCTCATGCGCCCGATTATCGCACTCCCGCGGCGGCGGCGTGCCGGGGCCCGCGGACGGGCCGTTATCATGGCCGGCCACCCGACGGATGCCCGCCCCGATGATCGCCACGCCCGACTACCGCGCCCTGCTCGGCTGCGGCCACAACCGCCGGGTGCAGGAGGGCGACCCCTCCATCCACGGCGAAACCGACGCCTTCCGCAAGGCCGGCCGCCAGCGCGGCTACCGCGACACCATCATGGTCACCACCCTGGCCCCGTGCTGGTACTGCTCCGGGCTGGTGCGCCAGTTCAACATCGGCACCGTCGTGGTCGGCGAATCGGTCACCTTCGCCGGCGGCATCGACTGGCTGCGCGAGAACGGGGTCAGGGTCATCGACCTGAACGATGCCGGCTGCATCGAGATGATGCGCGGCTTCATCGCCGGCAATCCGGAAGTCTGGAACGAGGACATCGGCGAATAGGCCCGGCGCGACGCCACCGGATGTGACGTGCTCCACATCCGCGCGATTCCGCCATCGCGCCGCCACCCCGGTGTCATCGGCACGGGCTATGCTCGGTCGTGCAGGGGGCACTGCCATCAAGGTGACGCGATGCAATTTTCGCCCGTACACGGACGCCATCGGGACTCGCTGCGCCAGGCCGGAGAACGCCTGCGCGCCCACTACGCCCGCCATCGCCGCTCCGCCGCCTTCTGGGACGCCTACCAGCAGATCCAGAACGAGCTGGCCGAGGCCTTCCCCGAACACCGCGCCGAACTGTGCAACCGCATGGCCGCCTTCGCCCAGCGCCTGGGCGCGGTGGAGGAGGCGCAGCTGGTGGATGCGGCGGTCCGCCCGGGCTGACCGCCAGGGCGCATGACGACGACGCCGGGGCATGCCCCGGCGTCGCCATGCCGGCGGGGCGGCCGGCGCCACGCCGGCCCCCGCGGCACAGGGGTCACGCCTGCGGCGGTTCCCCGTTCGCGGCCAGACGGCGGCGATTGAACAGGCGCTGCACCACCACGAAGAACAGCGGGATGAAGAACAGGCCGAGCACCGTGCCGGCGATCATGCCGCCCAGCACGCCGGTGCCGATGGCGCGCTGCGCACCGGAACCGGCGCCCGAGGCGATGGCCAGCGGCAGCACGCCCAGGCCGAACGCCAGCGAGGTCATCACGATCGGGCGCAGGCGGTCGCGTACCGCATGCATCGTCGCCTCGATCACGCCCGCGCCCTTCTCCAGGTGCTCCTTGGCGAACTCGACGATCAGGATCGCGTTCTTCGAGGTCAGGCCCACTGTGGTCAGCATCGCCACCTGGAAGTAGACGTCGCGTTCCATGCCGCGGAAGGTGTTGGCCAGCACCGCGCCGAGGATGCCCAGCGGCGCCACCAGCAGCACCGCGGTCGGCACGCTCCAGCTTTCGTACAGCGCGGCCAGGCACAGGAACACGATCAGCAGCGACAGGGTGTACAGCAGCGGCGTCTGCGAACCGGCCTCGCGCTCCTGGTAGGACACCGCGGTCCATTCGATGCTGAACCCCGGCGGCAACTGGCTGGCCAGCTTCTCCACCTCGGCCATGGCGTCGCCCGAGGCCACGCCCGGCGCCGCCTCGCCCTGGATCTCCAGCGCCGAAACGCCGTTGTAGCGCTCCAGGCGCGGCGAACCGTAGTCCCAGCGCTGGCTGGCGAAGGCCGAGAACGGCACCATCTGCCCGGCGCTGTTCTTGACCGTCCACAGGTTGAAGTCCTCCGGGTTCATGCGGAACCCGTCGTCGGCCTGCATGTACACGCGCTTGACCCGGCCGCGGTCGATGAAGTCATCGACGTAGCTCGAGCCCCATGCGGTGGCCAGGGTGCTGTTGATCGCATCCAGCGACAGCCCGTGCGCGCCGGCCTTGGCCACGTCGATGTCCAGCCGCAGCTGCGGGGTATCGTCCAGGCCGTTGGGGCGGACGTTGGCCAGCTTGTCGCTGTTGCCGGCCATGCCCAGCAGCTGGTTGCGCGCGTTGACCAGCGCATCGTGGCCCTGCCCGGTGTTGTCCTTCAGGAAGAAGGTGTAGCCCGAGGCGGTGCCCAGCTCCGGCATCGCCGGCGGCGGGAAGGCGAAGATGAACGCGTCCTTGATCTGCCCCAGCGCGGCCATCGCGCGCCCGGTGATCGGGCCCACGCCCTGGTCGGGGGTGCGCTCGTGCCAGTCCTTGAGCTTGACGAAGGCCATGCCCGAGTTCTGGCCCATGCCGGAGAAGCTGAAGCCCTGCACCGAGAACACCGATTCCACGGCGTCCTTCTCGTTCTGCAGGAAGTGGTCCTCCAGCTTGTAGATCGACTCCAGGGTGCGCTCCTGGGTGGCGCCCACCGGGGCCTGCACCAGCGCCATCAGGATGCCCTGGTCCTCGTTGGGCAGGAACGAGCTGGGCAGGCGCATGAACAGCACGCCCATGGCCACCGCCAGCGCCGCGAACACCGCCATGAAGCGCCAAGGCCGCGCCAGGATGCCGCGCACGCCGCGCTGGTAGGTGCCGCTGGTGCGGTCGAAGCCGTTGTTGAAGCCATTGAAGAAGCGCCCGGCCAGGCCGCGGTGGGCGACGTGGTGCTCGCCCTTCTTCAGCGGCTTGAGCATGGTCGCGCACAGCGCCGGGGTCAGCACGATCGCGACCAGCACCGACAGCGCCATCGCCGAAACGATGGTCGCCGAGAACTGGCGGTAGATCACGCCGGTGGAGCCGCTCATGAACGCCATCGGCACGAACACCGCCGACAGCACCAGGCCGATGCCGACCAGCGCGCCGGTGATCTGGCCCATCGACTTGCGCGTGGCTTCCAGCGGCGACAGCCCTTCCTCGGACATGATGCGCTCGACGTTCTCCACCACCACGATGGCGTCGTCCACCAGCAGGCCGATCGCCAGAACCATGGCGAACATCGTCAGCATGTTGATCGAGAAGCCCAGCGCGGCCAGCACGCCGAAGGTGCCCAGCAGCACCACCGGTACCGCGATCGTCGGGATCAGCGTGGCGCGGAAGTTCTGCAGGAACAGGTACATCACCAGGAACACCAGCACGATCGCCTCGAGCAGGGTCTTGACCACGCCCTTGATCGACACCTTCACGAACGGCGTGGTGTCGTACGGGATCACCGCCTTCAAGCCGTGCGGGAAGTTGGCCGCCAGCTCGTCCAGGGTCGTGCGCACGCCCTCGGCGGTGGCCAGCGCGTTGGCGCCGGTGGCCAGGGTGACGGCCAGGCCCGAGGCCGGCTTGCCGTTGTACCGGGTGACGAAGTCATAGGTTTCCGCGCCCAGCTCCACGCGCGCCACGTCGCCCAGCTTCAGCGTCGAGCCATCGGCCTCGGTGCGCAGCACGATGTCGCGGAACTGCTGCGGGGTCTGCAGCCGGTCCTGCGCGTTGATGGTGGCGTTGAGCTGCTGGCCCTTCACCGCCGGCGCACCGCCCAGCTGGCCCACGGCCACCTGCGCGTTCTGCGCGCGCACCGCCGCGGTCACCTCGTCCACCGAGACCCGGTAGGTCTGCAGCTTGTTCGGATCCAGCCAGATGCGCATGGCGTACTTGCCGCCGAACACCTGGATCGAGCCCACGCCCGGCACGCGGCTGAGCGGGTCGATCACGTTGGAACCGACGTAGTCGGAGATGTCGTGCTCGTCCATGCTGCCGTCCTCGGACACGAAGCCGATGACGTTGAGGAAGCCCGAGCTGGACTTGGCGACGTTGATGCCCTGGCGCTGCACTTCCTGCGGCAGCAGCGGCATGGCCAGCTGCAGCTTGTTCTGCACCTGCACCTGGGCGATGTCCGGGTTGGTGCCGCTCTCGAAGGTCAGGGTGATGCTCGCCTGGCCGTTGGAAGAGCTGTTGGACGAGAAGTAGATCAACCCGTCCAGGCCCTTCATGTTCTGCTCGATGATCTGCGTCACCGAGTCCTCGACCACCTTGGCCGAGGCACCCGGGTAGTTGGCCGAGATCGATACCGCCGGCGGTGCGACCTCCGGGTACATCGAAATCGGCAGCTTGAGCATCGCCAGCGCGCCGGCGAGCATGATGATGATGGCGATGACCCACGCGAAGATGGGCCGGTCGATGAAGAAGCGAGCCATGTGCGTCTCCGCTTACTGCTTGGCGGCCGGCGCGGACGGCGCGGCGGGCTTGGTGGGCGCGGCGCCCTTCTCGGTGGCCTGCACCGGCATGCCCGGGGCGATCTTCTGCAGGCCCTCGACGATGACCTTGTCGCCGGCCTTCAGGCCGTCCTCGACCAGCCACGCATCGCCGATGGCGCGGCTGACGGTGACCGCGCGCTGCGCGACCTTGCCCTCGGCGTCGACCACCATCGCGCTGGTGTTGCCGCGGGGATCGCGGGCAATGCCCTGCATCGGCACCAGCAACGCGTCCTGGCGCACGCCGCTGCCCAGCACCGCGCGCACGAACATGCCCGGCATCAGCACCTGGTCGGGGTTGTCCACCCGCACGCGCAGGCCGTAGCTGCCGGTACCCGGGTCGACGCTGACCTCGGAGAACTCCAGCGTGCCCTTGTGCGCGTAGGTACTGCCGTCTTCGAGCACGATGTCCACCGGCAGCTCGGAAGCGCCCTGCAGGCGCCCGGCAGCCAGCTCGCGGCGCAGCTGCAGCAGCTCGGCCGAGGACTGGCTGACGTCGATGTAGATCGGGTCCAGCTGGTTGATCGTGGCCAGCGCTTCGGCCTGGCCGGCGCTGACCAGCGCGCCCTGGGTGACGCTGGACTTGCCGATCTGGCCGCTGATCGGCGCGGTGATGCGGGCGTAGCCCAGGGTCACGTTGGCCGCGTCCAGCGCGGCGCGGGCGGCGCCGACGTCGGCCTCGGCCTGCTTCCAGGCGGCCTGCGCGTTCTCGTCGTCCTGCACGCTGATGACCCTGCTCTTGACCAGTTCGCTGCTGCGGCGCGCGGCCAGGCGCGCGGCGTTGGCGCTGGCCTCGGCCCGTGCCAGCTGGGCGCGGGCGCTGTTGGCCTGGGCGCGGTAGGCGGCGTCGTCGAGCTGGTACAGCGGCTGGCCCTGCTTGACCACGCTGCCTTCGGTGAACAGGCGCCTGGCGACGATGCCGCTGACCTGCGGGCGCACCTCGGCGACCTGGTAGCCGGTGGCACGGCCGGCCAGTTCACGGGTCAGGGTGAGCGGTCCGGCCTTCAGGGTGACGACGGTGACCTGGCCGGGACCACCACCCTGCTGCGGCGGCTGCCCGCCACAGGCGGCCAGCGCGGCGGCAACCAGCAGCGACAGGAGGGCGGGACGGAGAATCGATCGATTCATGGCGGGGAGACTCGGCAGTAGGTAAGGAAGCCACCCGACCGGGACGGCCCGCCCCGGAGGGCGGCCACCCGCGACGGTGCGCGGGACGGACCTGCGCACGCGGCCGTGATCGGACGACGGGAAAAGAGCGCGGAAGAATACATACATGCACGTCTGTTTGTAAATTGGTAGAATTCAGACATGTTTCATGTCAGCTGTGAGCAACGGCAGTGCGATGGCGCGTAAGAGCAAAGAGGACGCGCAGGCGACCCGCGAGGGCATCCTCGACGCGGCGATCGCCTGTTTCCACGAACATGGGGTGGTCGGTACCACGCTGGCGATGATCGCCACCCGCGCCGGCTATACCCGCGGCGCGGTGTACTGGCACTTCAAGAACAAGACCGAAGTGCTGGAGGCGATGATCGAGCGCGACCGCATGCCGTTCGTGCAGCGCCTGCAGCGCACCTACGCGCCGCAGCGGCAGACCCCGATCCTGGACCTGCGCGAGGTCATCCGCGTCTCGCTCGCCGAGCTGGTCGGCGACCCGCGCCAGCGCAGCCTGATGGAGATCCTGCTGCGCAGCGAGCAGTCCAGCGAAAGCCTGAGCGTCCAGGCGATGCAGCGCCAGAACTCGCAGGAGGAGCTGGACATGGTCACCCGCACCCTGGAACGCGCGCGCGAGCTGGGGCAGCTGCGCCCGGGCGTCGATCCCGCCGCCGCCAGCCGCATGCTGCACATCAGCCTGACCGGCGCGCTGTACAACGCCATGGCGCAGCCGGAGCAGTACGACCTGGAACGCGACGGGCTGATGGTGATGGACGTGGTGCTGCTGGCCTACGTCCGCGACGGGGTGTTCCAGCCGGGCGTGTTCCCGGCCCAGGCCGACAGCGCCGGCTGGGACGCCTGATCCCGCGCCACCGGCACCAACGACAACGGCGCCCTCGGGGCGCCGTTGCCGCAATTGCGGCCTGCTTACAGGATGTAGCGGCTCAGGTCCGGGTCCTGCACCAGTTCGCCCAGGTGCCTGTCGACGTAAGCGGTGTCGATGGCGAGGGTCTCGCCGTCGCGATCCGGCGCCTCGTAGCTGAGCGTGTCCAGCAGCCGTTCCAGCACCGTGTGCAGGCGACGGGCACCGATGTTCTCCTGGCGCTCGTTGACCTGGAAGGCGATCTCGGCCAGGCGCTCGATGGCGTCGGCGGTGAAGCTCACCTTGACGCCTTCGGTGGCCAGCAGCGCCTCGTACTGCTTGGTCAGCGCCGCCTTCGGCTCGGTGAGGATGCGCACGAAGTCGTTCTTGCTCAGCGCACCCAGCTCCACGCGGATCGGGAAACGGCCCTGCAGTTCCGGGATCAGGTCGCTGGGCTTGGCCAGGTGGAACGCGCCGGAGGCGATGAACAGGATGTGGTCGGTCTTGACCGTGCCGTACTTGGTGGACACGTTGGAGCCTTCCACCAGCGGCAGCAGGTCGCGCTGCACGCCTTCGCGCGAGACGTCGCCACCGGACGCGTTCGAATCACCGCGCTTGGCGACCTTGTCGATCTCGTCGATGAACACGATGCCGTGCTGCTCGCAGGCCTCGATGGCCGCGCTGCGGATATCGTCCTCGTTGACCAGCTTGCCGGCCTCCTCTTCCACCAGCAGCGGGCGCGCGGCCTTGATGGTCAGGGTGCGCTTGTTCGACCTGGCGTTGCCGAGGTTGGCGAACATCGAGCGCAGCTGCTGGCCCATTTCCTCCATGCCCGGCGGGGTCATGATGTCCATGCTGACGCTGGCGGACATCTCCAGTTCGATCTCGCGCTCGTCCAGCTCGCCGTTGCGCAGCATGCGCCGGAACTTGATGCGGGTCTCGCTGTCGGATGCCGACGGCTCGTTGCGCGCGGCCTCCGGATCGAAGCCGATGCCGACGCTGCGGCGCGGCAGCAGCGCGTCGAGGATGCGGTCCTCGGCCTTTTCCTCGGCCTGGGTGCGCACCCGCACCTTGGCCTGCTCGCGGTACAGCTTGACCGCCGTGTCGGCCAGGTCGCGGATGATCTGCTCAACGTCCTTGCCGACGTAGCCGACCTCGGTGAAGCGCGTGGCCTCGACCTTCACGAACGGCGCATTGGCCAGCGTGGCCAGGCGCCGGGCGATCTCGGTCTTGCCGACGCCGGTGGGGCCGATCATCAGGATGTTCTTGGGCATCACCTCGTTGCGCAGCTCGGCCGGCAGCTGCATGCGGCGCCAGCGATTGCGCAGGGCGATGGCGACCGCGCGCTTGGCGTCGTGCTGGCCGACGATGTGGCGGTCAAGCTCCTGCACGATCTCGCGCGGGGTCATGGTGGCGGAGGACACTTCGATCTTGTGGTTCATGGCTTTACCTGGGAAACGATGGCGCCGGGGGGGGCGGGAGTCGCGGGCTGCACGGAACGCGGGAACCGATGAGAGCGGGGATGCCGCGCATCGGCCCCACCGGCTTCACGGGTGCATGCGGCACGTGCCTCAGAGTTCTTCGACCACCACGTTGGTATTGGTATAGATGCAGATGCCGCCGGCGATGCTGATCGCCTCGGTGGCCACCGCGCGCGCGTCCATCTGGGTATGCGCCAGCAGCGCGCGCGCCGCGCTCAGGGCGTAGGAGCCGCCGGAGCCGATGGCGATGATGCCGTCTTCCGGTTCGATCACGTCGCCGGTGCCGCTGATGATCAGCGAGGTTTCCCTGTCGGCCACGGCCAGCAGCGCCTCGAGCTTGCCCAGGCGGCGCTCGGTGCGCCAGTCCTTGGCCAGTTCCACCGCCGCACGGGTCAGCTGGCCGTGCTTTTCCAGCTTGGCTTCGAACAGCTCGAACAGGGTGAAGGCATCGGCGGCGGCACCGGCAAAGCCGGCCAGCACCTGGCCGTCGCGGCCGAGCCGGCGCACCTTGCGCGCATTGCCTTTCATCACCGTGTGGCCCAGCGTGACCTGGCCATCGCCGGCGATCGCCACGTGCTCGCCGCGGCGCACGCAGCAGATGGTGGTGGCATGGAAAACATTCGGGTTCTGGCTGGGATCCATTGGAGCCTCCGGGGTGTCCCGGCAACAATGGGGGCAGCAGCGGGCGGTTCAAGCATCCGCGCCCGGGCAGCCACTGCTTGATTCAGGTCAAGCAGCGCCCGCGGCGGCGGGACGATCATGGCGACGTGGCCCGGCCACCCGAGGAACACCGTGATCCCCTACCCGCTGCTGCTCATCGCCCACCTGTTCGCCGCATTGATGTTCGTCGGCGCGGTGTTCTTCGAGGTGCTGATCCTCGGCAGCGCCCTGTCCCGGGTGTCGGCGGCGACCCGGCAGCGCATCGAGGCGGCCATCGCCCGCCGCGCGCGCCGGGTGATGCCCTGGGTACTGGCGGTGCTGTACGCCAGCGGCCTGGGCATGGCCTGGCATTACCGCGTGGCGCTGGCGCAGCCGCTGGCCAGCAGCTTCGCGCTGATGCTCACGCTGAAGATCGCGCTGGCGCTGAGCGTGCTCGGCCATTTCGCCGTGGCGATGGCCACGCGCGGCCACGGCGAGCGCATCACCCGCCGCTTCCGGCGCATCCACCTCAGCGTGTTCTGCCACATGCTCGGCATCGTGCTGCTGGCAAAGGCGATGTTCTATCTCACCTGAGTGCGCGCGCGCCCGGCATGGCACAGGTAGCAGCCATGGCGGGCGCTGTGCAGGTGCGCATACGCGATGCCCGGGTCGTCCAGCTGGCTGCCCAGCCACGCCCCCACCTGCACGCCCTCCATCACCTCGGCGGCCACCAGGCAGTCGGCGTGGTCGTAGGCGCGCACCGACACCAGCCGTTGCGCGACATACGGTGGCACCTCGTTGGCCGCCAACCGCGCCGGCATCGCGCCGCGGCGGATGAACACCGGCCCGCAGGCGCGGTACGGCGAAGCCGCGGGCTGGTGCCAGTACGGCACCAGCAGCAGTTCCTCGCCGACCGCGGCGTCGCGCAGGCTGACGCGACAGGGGAAGCCGCGCGCGCTGTCGGCGATGCGGCGCACGGCGTAGCGCACCGCCAGCCCGGCGTCATCGAGATCGAACAGGGGCTGCAGCGATGCGGGATCGATGCCGGAAAGCACGAAGGCGGCCATGGCGGTCAACGGAAAGCGGGACAGGCACGCAGGATGCCGCCGCGATGGCGCGCCGGCCGGCCATATCCAGACCCGGCATTGCGTCCGTGCGCGGCCCCGCCGCTCAGTCCGACGGTGAGCTGCGCCGCTTGGCGCGCGGATGCGCCGCGTCGTAGACCTTGGCCAGGTGCTGGAAATCCAGGTGGGTGTAGATCTGGGTGGTGGCGATGTCGGCATGGCCAAGCAGTTCCTGCACGCCCCGCAGGTCGCCGGACGACTCCAGGATGTGGCTGGCGAAGCTGTGCCGCAGCATGTGCGGATGCACGTGCTTGAACAGCCCCTGGCGCTGCGCCAGCTGCTTGATCCGGATCTGCACCGCGCGCTGGCTGATCGCACCGCCGCCGCGGCCGGGGAACACCGGGCCGTCGTTGGCCCCGCCACTGTCCTTGCGCCACGCCAGCAGTGCCGCCATCGCGTGCGAGCCGACCGGCACGGTGCGCTCGCGGTTGCCCTTGCCATGCACCAGCACGATCGCGCTGGCCAGGTCGATATCGCGCCAGCGCAGCGCGCACAGCTCGCTCAGGCGCAGGCCCGAGGAATAGAACAACTCCAGCAGCGCGCGGTCGCGCAGGCCCAGCGGCGCGTCGGTGGGCAGCTCGACCAGGCGCACCGCCTCGTCGGCATCGAGCACCTGTGGCAGCTTGCGCGGCGCCTTGGGCGCGCGCAGCACGGCCGCCGGGCTGCTGCCGATCGTCCCGCGCTTGAGCAGCCAGGCGTAGAAGCTGCGGATCGCCGACAGGCGCCGCTGCAGGCTGCGCGGCGACAGGCCGCGGCGGTGCCCGGCGGCAATGAATGCGCGCAGCTGGTCGGTTGCCAGCGCCTGCGGTTCGCCGGCCCCCTGCGCATCGCACCACTGCGCCAGCGCCGCCAGATCGCGGCGATACGCATCGAGCGTGTGCGCGGACATGCGCCGCTCGACCTGCAGGTAGGACAGGAAAGCTTCGACGGCGTCCATCGCCGCGGCCACCTCAGCCGGCGCGGAAGCGCTGCAGCGCCACCACCAGCGATTCGCCCATCATGCGCAGGAACAGCGTGCCCATGCCGGGATAGAAACGGTTGGAGTCGTGGCTGCCGACGGCGATCAGGCCGACGCCCGGCAGCGGCAGCAGCGCGGTGGACATCACCTCGCCGACCCGCTCGCCATACAGCACGTCGTTCTTCTCCGGCTGCAGGCGGCCGCAGATCGGCTCGCCATCCTGCAGGCAGTCGTGGAACGGTGCCAGCCGCGCATCACCGGCGGCGATGACCTGCAGCCACGGCGCCTGCTCCAGTTCCGCCACCGGCTGCAGGCTGACGATGCGCACCAGGTCGCCGGCGAAGTCTTCTTCCAGCGACGCGGCCATCGCGCGCAGGGTGTCGGCGGCGGTTCCCTGGCGCATCAGCGCCAGGGTCAACTGGTGGGTGCGGACCGCCAGGCGCTCGTTGACCTGCGCATTGGTGCCCAGCTCGACCAGCCGCCGCGACAGCTCGCGGTTCTTGTCGCGCAGCACTTCCAGCTGGTAGCTGGCCAGCGACGCGGTCGGGCCGTCGTCGCGCGGCACCACGAGCGTCAATGCCAGGTCGGGGAACTGCTTGAGGAAGGTCGGATGGCGCCGCAGCCAGGCCGCGACTTCGTGGGCGCCGATTTTCTCCAGGGTCTCGTTCATCCCATCCACTCTCCATCGAATACGAAGGCCGCCGGGCCGGACATCACGATCTGCGCATCGTCGGCCGGCCACTGGATGCGCAGGTCGCCGCCTGGCAGCGACATCACCGCATCGCGCGCCAGCCGGCCGCGCTGCATCAGCACCACCGCCGCCGCGCAGGCGCCACTGCCACAGGCCAGGGTCTCGCCGACGCCGCGCTCGAACACCCGCAGGCGCACGTGGCCGGGGCCCAGCACCTGGGCGAAACCGACGTTCACCGACTCCGGGAACGACGCATGCTGCTGCAGCAGCGGACCGATCCGCTCCACCGGTGCCGCGTCGATCAGGCCCACCTCCAGCACCGCGTGCGGGTTGCCCATCGACACCGCGCCGAAGCGCACGTTCTCGCCCTGCAGCGGCACCACGTATTCCTCGCGCGCGCGCGGGAAGCCGATCAGCGGAATCCGCGCCGGCTCGAACTCGGGCCGGCCCATCGCCACCGCGTAATGCCCGGCGTCCAGCCGCCGCACGACATGCGTGCGCAGCGGACTGTCGATCAGGAATTCATCCCCCTGCGCCGCGCCGTCGCGCACCAGCCAGGCGCCCACGCAGCGCGCGCCGTTGCCGCACTGCTGGGAGGTGGAGCCATCGGAGTTCCAGATCCGGTACGAGGCCACCGAGCCGGCGGCACGCGGCGGTTCGATGGTCAGGATCTGGTCACAGCCGACGCCACGGTGGCGGTCGGCCAGGCGCGCGGCAAGGCCGGCGTCGGGCGGCGGTGCGCCATCGCGCAGGTCCAGCACCACGAAATCGTTGCCGGCGCCATGCATCTTGGTGAAACGCAGGCGCGGCATGGCCGGCCTATTCATGGTCGTGGCCGTCGGCCTTCGCTTCCTGTGCGGGGCCGTCGGCCTGGGGTTGCGTGGCGGGTTTCACTTCCTGCTCTTCCACCGGCACCGGCTTCTGCGGCATCACCAGCGGCCCCTTGTTGCCGCAGGCGGTGAGGACCAGCAGCGCACAGGCGGCTGCAACGAGCATCGGAAGGCGGGACGTCTTGTTCATGGCCCGAGTATATCCACTCGCGGGTAAATGCAGCCGCGCCAGCGCACGCGCTGCCTCATCCCGGTGGCGGCAGCGGGCGCAGCCACAGCCAGGTGCAGACGCAGGCCATGCTGCCGATCGAAAACCACTTCACCCAGGCCAGCGGGACGCACCACAGCATGACCAGCGCGCACACCAGCATGGTGAGGGTGGCCATCCACTTGCCCCGGCGGCTGACCGCGCCATGCGCCTGCCAGTCGGCGATGGCCTTGCCGAAGCGCGGATGCGACAGCAGCCAGCGGTGCAGCCGGTCGGAGCCATGCGAGGCGGCCCAGGCCGCGATCAGCACGAACACCGTGGTCGGCAACCCCGGCACGAAGATGCCGACGATGCCCACCCCGAGGCTGGCATAGGCCAGCAGCCACCACGCCCAGCGCAGGCGCGCCGGGCGTCGTCCGGGCGGTATGGGCGGCTCCGGCACGGGCACCGCTGCCGTCAGTGCGCCACGTCCAGCTGCGACAGCACGAACGCGTAGGACTCGGCCAGTTCGTGGTAGCGCTGGAAGCGGCCGGACTTGCCGCCATGGCCGGCTTCCATGTTGGTGCGGAACACGATGGGATGGGTGCCGGTGTTGACGTCGCGCAGGCGCGCCACCCACTTGGCCGGCTCCCAGTACTGCACCTGCGAATCCCACAGGCCGGTGCCCACGAACAGCGCCGGGTAGGCCTGCGCCCGCACGTTGTCGTAGGGCGAGTAGCCGAGCATGTAGTCGTAGTACGGCTTCTGCTCGGGGTTGCCCCACTCGTCGTACTCGTTGGTGGTCAGCGGGATGCTGGCGTCGAGCATGGTGGTGACCACGTCCACGAACGGCACCTGCGCCACCATCACCCGGTAGTCGCCCGGCGCCTGGTTGGCGACCGCGCCCATCAGCAGGCCGCCGGCGCTGCCACCGGACGCGGCCACCCGGTCCTTCGCCGCGTAGCCCTGCGCCACCAGCGCGCGGGTGACGTCGACGAAATCGTTGAAGGTGTTCTGCTTGTGCAGCAGCTTGCCGTCCTCGTACCAGTGGCGGCCCATTTCCTCGCCGCCGCGGATATGGGCGATGGCATAGACCACGCCGCGGTCCAGCAGGCTGACCACGCTCTGGTTGAAATACGGATCCATCGACATGCCGTAGCTGCCGTAGGCGTACTGGTACAGCGCGGCGCTGCCGTCCTTGCTGAAGCCCTTCCTGTAGACCAGCGACACCGGTACCCGGGCACCGTCGCGCGCGGTCACCCAGACGCGCTCGGTCTGGTACAGCGACGGGTCGTAGCCGATCACCGGCTGCTGCTTGAGCTGGCGCCGCTCGCCGGTCTTCACGTTCAGTTCGTAGGTGGTGGCCGGCGTGGTCAGCGAGGTGTAGCTGTAGCGCAGCCAGTCGGTGTCCGGTTCGGCGTTGACCGACAGGCCCATCGAATACGCCGGCTCATCGGCCCTGACCAGCTCGCTGCGGCCATCGGCGAACAACAGGCGCACGCGTTCCAGCGCCTCGGCGCGTTCGGCGATGGCGGTATAGCCGTCGAACAGCTCGAAGCCTTCCACCAGCACCTGCGGATCGTGCTTCACCCAGTCCTGCCACTGCGCGCGCGAGGTGGCACCGTCCGGCGCGGTGACCAGCTTGAAGTTCTTCGCGCCGTCGGCATTGGTACGTATCACCCAGCGGCCGTCGAAATGGTCGGCGTCGTATTCCACGTCGCGCGCCCGCGGCGCCAGCACGGTGAAGGCCACCGGGTCGTTGGCCGGCGCGTAGCGCAGCTCCGAGGACACGGTGCTGTCCACGCCGATGGTGATGTAGCGGTCGTCGCGGGTACGGCCCACGCCCATGTAGAAGCTGTCGTCGTCTTCCTCGTAGACCAGCGCGTCGCTGCTGGCCGGGGTGCCCAGCACGTGCTTCCTGACCCGCACCGTGAGCAGCGTTTCCGGGTCGTTCTCGACGTAGAACAGGGTACGGTTGTCGTCGGCCCACACCACGTTCGGCGACACCCCCTGGATCACGTCCGGCAGCAGCTGCCCGGTAGTGAGGTCCTTGAAGCGGATCACGTACTGGCGGCGGCCGACGTCATCCTCGGCCCAGGCCAGCAGGCGGTTGTCCTGGCTCACTTCCATGTCGTCGACGGCGAAGTAGCCCTTGCCCTCGGCCATGGCGTTCAGGTCCAGCAGCACCTCTTCCGGCGCCTGCATGTCGCCCTTGCGGCGGGCGTGGACCGGGTAGTCCTTGCCGGTCTCGTAGCGGGTGTAATACCAGTAGCCGCGCTCGCGGTACGGCACGCTGGCGTCGTCCTGCTTGATGCGGCCGACGATCTCGGCGTAGAGCGTGTCCTGCAGCGGCTTGAGCGGCGCCATCAGCGCATCGGTGTAGGCATTCTCGGCGTTGAGGTAGGCCAGCATCGCCGGGTCCTTGCGCTCATCGTCGCGCAGCCAGTAGTACACGTCCTCGCGCACCGCGCCGAACGGCGCCTTGACCTGGTGGGGGCGCTTTTCGGCATCGGGTGGAACGGGCGGGGAAGCGGTGGCGGTATTCATCATCAGGCTTGCGACCAACAGGCAGAGGGCGGGTTTCACGGTACGGGCTCCATGGACGGGCACGTTGCCGCCCGGGCGATGGCCGACAGTGTGCCATGGACCTTGCCGCAGGCACCGCCCGCCGCGCCGCGGCCTATGATGGCGGCGATGAACACCGCCGCCCCCACCCCGTCCGGCTACAGCCGGCGCAGCCACGAGATCGCCCCGTTCCACGTCATGTCCCTGCTGGCCCGCGCCAATGCGCTGGAGCAGGCCGGCTTCGACGTGATCCACCTGGAGATCGGCGAACCCGATTTCACCACCGCCGGGCCGATCATCCGCGCCGGCCAGGCCGCGCTCGCCGCGGGCCATACCCGCTACACCGCCGCGCGCGGCCTGCCGGCGCTGCGCGAGGCCATCGCCGGCTTCTACCGCGGCCGCTACGGCCTGGAGATCGACCCGGAACGGATCCTGGTGACCCCGGGCGGATCGGGCGCGCTGCTGCTGGCCTCCAGCCTGCTGGTCGACCCGGGCCGGCACTGGCTGCTGGCCGACCCGGGCTATCCGTGCAACCGCCATTTCCTGCGCCTGGTCGAGGGCGCCGCGCAGCTGGTACCGGTCGGCCCGGACAGCGGCTACCAGCTGACCCCGGCGCTGGTCGAGCGGCACTGGAACGATGACAGCGTCGGCGCACTGGTCGCCTCGCCGGCCAATCCCACCGGCACCACGCTCGATGCCGCGCAACTGGCGGCACTGTCGGCCACGCTGAAGGCGCGCGGCGGGCACCTGGTGGTGGACGAGATCTACCACGGCCTGACCTACGGTTTCGACGCCCCCAGCGTGCTGCAGGTGGACGACGATGCGTTCGTGCTGAACAGCTTCTCCAAGTATTTCGGCATGACCGGCTGGCGCCTGGGCTGGCTGGTCGCGCCACCGGCGGCGGTGCCCGAGCTCGAGAAGCTGGCGCAGAACCTGTACATCAGCGCGCCGTCGATGGCCCAGCACGCGGCGCTGGCCTGCTTCGAGCCGGAAACCATCGCCATCTTCGAGCAGCGCCGCGAACAGTTCCGCCAGCGCCGCGACTACCTGCTGCCGGCGCTGCGCAGCCTCGGCTTCCGCATCGACGTGGAGCCGCAGGGCGCGTTCTACCTGTACTGCGACGTCAGTGGGCTCACCGACGACGCACAGGCGTTCTGCGCGCACTTCCTGGAGACCGAGCACGTGGCGTTCACCCCGGGGCTGGACTTCGGCCACCACCGCGCCCACCAGCACGTGCGCATCGCCTATACCCAGGACGTGGCGCGACTGCAGGAAGCGGTGACGCGGATCCGGCGCGGGCTGGAAAGCTGGCGCGGGGCATAGCCGCGCCGCACACACCACGGGCGCAGGCCGCGCCGCCAGTGGAAACGCCGGAAACGACGACGCCACCGTTGCGGTGGCGTCGTCGTTTCATCCAGGCACGAAGCGGTTCATCCGCAGCGGATCATTTCCCGCCCAGCTGCTCCCACAGGAAGCTGTAGGCCAGCGCCGACATGTGCGCAGCCTGCGCATTGTTGGCTGCGCCGCCGTGGCCACCTTCGATGTTCTCGTAGTAGGTCACGTTCTTGCCGGCGTCGATCATCCTGGCCGCCATCTTGCGGGCATGGCCCGGGTGCACGCGGTCGTCGCGGGTGGAGGTGGTGAACAGCACCGGCGGGTAGTCCTTCGCCGGGTCGAACAGGTGGTACGGCGAGAATGTCTTGATGAACTCCCAGTCCGCGGTGTCCGGGTTGCCGTACTCGGCCATCCACGAGGCGCCGGCCAGCAGGTGGCTGTAACGCTTCATGTCCAGCAGCGGCACCTGCACCACCACCGCACCGAACAGCTCCGGATACTGGGTGAGCATGTTGCCGGTGAGCAGGCCGCCGTTGCTGCCGCCCTGCACGCCCAGGTGCCTGGCGCTGGTGATCCTGCGGCTGACCAGGTCCTGCGCCACCGCCGCCATGTCCTCATAGGCCTTGTGGCGGTTCTGCTTCAGCGCCGCCTGGTGCCAACGCGGGCCGTACTCGCCGCCGCCGCGGATGTTGGCCACGACATACACGCCGCCCTTGTCCAGCCATGCGCGGCCCATGCCACCGGAATAGGACGGGGTCAGCGAGATCTCGAAACCGCCGTAGCCGTACAGCAGGGTCGGGTTGGAGCCGTCCAGCTTCATGTCCTTGCCGTGCACCACGAAGTACGGCACGCGGGTGCCGTCCTTGCTGGTGGCGAAGTGCTGTTCGATCACCTTGCCGCTGGCGTCGAAGAACGCCGGCATGGTCTTGAGCACTTCCGGCTGCTGGCCGATCTGCGCCAGCGACAGCGTGGTCGGGGTCAGGTAGTCGGTGACGGTCATCCACACCGCGTCGCTTTCGTCCGGATCGACGGCGCCGACCCCGATGGTGCCGAAGGCCGGGGCGCCGACGAAATCGCTGCTGCTCCAGCCGTCCTTGCCGTGGGTCAGCACCTTCAGGCGGTTCTTGACGTCATCGAGCACGTTGAGCACGACATGGTTGCGGGTCCATGCCGCGCCGGCCAGCGAGGTGGTGTCGGTCGGTGCGAACAGCACGTCGAACTCGCGCTTGCCGGCCATGAAGTCGTCGAACTTCGTCGCCAGCAGCGAGCCGGCGGCGTAGGTCTTGCCACCCACGGTCCACGGCTCGCGCAGTTCCAGCGTCAGCCACTCGCGGCGCACGCCCTTCTCGGCCGAATTGGGCGCGTCGACCTTGGTCAGCGCGCCGCCGGCACCGATCAGGAACAGCTCGTTGTTGTAGAAGGCGATGGTGCGGCTGACGAAGTCACGCTCGAAGCCCGGGGTGTCGTCATGCATCGCCGCGATGTACATGTCCTGCGGCGTGCCCTCGTACACCGGGGTGGCCGCAGACATCGGCGTGCCGCGCTTCCAGCGCTTGACCACGCGCGGATAGCCGGAAGTGGTCATCGTGCCGTCGCCGAAATCGGTGTAGACGAACACGTTGTCCTGGTCGATCCAGCCCAACCCGCCCTTGGCCTCCGGACGGAAGAAGCCGTCCTTGATCCATTCCTTCCTGGCGACGTCGAACTCGCGGGTGACGTCGGCGTCGGCACCGCCGCGCGACAGCGCGATCAGGCAGCGCGTGTACTGCGGGCGCAGGCAGTTGGCGCCATGCCACACCCAGTTCTCGCCCTCGGCCTTGTTCAGCGCGTCCAGGTCCAGCACGGTTTCCCACAGCGGTTCAGCCTTGCGGTACTCAACCAGCGTGGTGCGGCGCCAGACGCCGCGCTCGTGCTGCTTGTCTTTCCAGAAGTTGTAGTAGTAATCGCCGATCTTCTCGACGCCGGGGATCTTGGCGTCCGAATCCAGCACCGCGCGGATGCCGGCCTCCATCTCCTTGAACTGCGGGCTCTGCGCCAGCCGTGCCTCGGCCTTGGCGTTCTGTTCCTTTACCCATGCCAGTGGCTTGTCGCCGGTGACGTCCTCCAGCCAGGCGTACGTGTCCTTGCCTTCATCGGCGGCCATGACGGCTCCGGACAGGCTGGCGGAAATCAGGCCCGCGGCGAGGCAGGCGGAAGTGAGTCGGGACATGATGGCTCCATGCGGTCATAAGCCGCGCACGCTAGCACAGCCGCCCTGCCGCGTTCCCCTGTCGAAGGTCAGGCCGCCCGCACCGCGCCGACTCGGCGCGCCCGGCGCAGGCGCCGCGCCTGCGGCCGCTGCCGGCCGCCCGCATGCTGGCGCCGGTTGCGCCAGGCCGCGGGCAGGCGGAACCGGTACAGCGCCCACCACGCACTCAACGGCATGCCCAGCAGCCACAACGGCAGCCAGCCGATCCAGGCGTTGCTGCCGCGCATGGCCGGCCACACCAGTACCAGGGCCAGCCCCGCAAGCGCGGCCTGCCTGACGCAGCGCAGCACGCGCGGATCGGGATGTTCGACGGCAGTGCGGCGGGACGACTCGGTCATGACACGCTCCGGTAACGGGTTGGGGCACATGCTGCCGGGCATCCATCTCAGAGGTTGCGACCGGGCATTGACGCATCCATCGCCGCCCATCGAACATGCTTGTGTCACCAACCATGGCGCTCCACTCCGCAATGCGACCCATTCCCGCGTTCCTGTCCGCTTTGTTGCTGAGCCTGACCCTGCCGCTGGCGCCGGCCCTCGCACAGGACGCCACCGCGGCCGCCCCCCAGGCCGAGGGCATCGCCGAAGGCCCGATCGACCTGCAGCGCTTCATGGGGCGCTGGTACGTGATCGGACGGGTGCCGAATTTCGTCGAGCGCGGCCATGTCGCCAGCGTCAACACCTACACCCTGCGCGGTGGCGACCGGGTGTCGATCCGCTACCAGTTCCGCGACGGCTTCAATGCGCCTGAAGAAGAGCTCGACCTGCGCGCGCGCGTGGACGAGGACAGCGGCAACCGCCGCTGGCGCACCTGGTTCTACAAGGTGGTGCCCACCCACACCCGCGTGCTGGAAGTGGCCCCGGATTATTCCTGGGCGCTGATCGGCTACCCGGGCCGCGAAATGGCGTGGATCTTCGCGCGCGAGCCGGACATGGACGCCGCGCTGTACCGGCAGCTGGCATTGCGCCTGCGCGACCGCTACGAGGTCAACACCGACAAGCTCAAGCGCGTGCCGCAGCACCCGGCGCAGGTCGGCAAGCTCGGCTTCGAGGTTCCCAACCGCGACTGAGCGGCCCCGCCGAAGCCGGCGGGTTTGACCTGCGTCAATGGCCGCGCGCCTGCCGCGGCCTAGCATGGGTGTCCTTCGACCGGGACAACGCCATGACCGATGCTCCTGCCCGTCCTTCCGCTCCCCGGCCTGCGCGGCGACGATGAACGCGCGGCGGCAACGGCCGGCAGCACGCCGGCATTCCCGCAACCGGCGGGTGGCGGCATGAGCCGCTCGCGGCCGCTGGTGTATTCGTGTTCGGGCTGCTCCAGCGCGGCGCAGATGGCCAACCACCTGGCACTGCGGCTGGACCGTGCCGGCCAGGCGGAGATGTCCTGCATCGCCGGGGTCGGGGGCGGCGTTGCCGGGCTGGTACGCACCGCGCGCAGCCGGCGCCCCATCCTCGCCCTGGACGGCTGCGTGCTGCATTGCGTTTCCGCCTGCCTGGCGAACGCGGGCGTGGTCGCCGACACCCACCTCGTCCTGTCCGATTACGGGGTGAAGAAGCTCAAGCATGCCGATTTCGATGCCACCGAGGCCGAAGCGGTCTACGCCACGCAGGTGCTGCCGGCCGTGCAGGCGCTCAACCAGGAAAAAACGCATGGCTGAACAGGCACGCGGGCTGGCACCGGTGCGGCTGGCCATCGACGGCGTGGATGACGGGCTGGTGCTGCTGCTGGCCACGCGCAAGCGGCTGGCACGGCTGGCCGGGCGCATCAAGGCCCATGCGGGCGTCCACGGCCGCGATGGCGCGCGCGAACAGCGCGTGCGCCACCGGGCCGAGCGCCTGGCCTCGGTGCTGGGGGTGCCGCCGGAGACCGCCAGCGGCGTGCTGGCACTGGCCATCGGCGACGCCTGCCGCACGCAAGGGCTTGAACCTGATCTGGATCAAGGAGCAATCGCGGGCAATGCCCCGATCATCGCCCCCATGATGCACACCCATGACGCTTACCCGCCGACACCGGCGCAGACCCTGCTGCGGCTGCTGCCGCCGCCCCGCCGCATCGCCCCGCTGCTGCGGGTGATGCCGCCGCCGGTGCACAAGCGCCTGCTGGAACGGGCGATGGCCCGGGTACTGGCCGCGCCGCTGCGCGACGGCACGCTGGATTTCATGGCCGGCCGCCGGCTGGGCATCGAGGTCAGCGACCTTGGCCTGCGCTGGGTGGTGGAGCTGCAGGGCCAGCGCCTGGCAGCGGTCGACGCCGCTGCCGAAGCCACCGTGCGCGGCAGCGCCACCGACCTGCTGCTGCTGGCCGGGCGGCTGGAAGACGCCGACACATTGTTCTTCCAGCGGCGACTGGTGCTCACCGGCGACGTCGAGCTGGGCCTGACCGCACGCAACCTGCTGGACCGGCTGCCGTGGGAAAGCGTGCCGCTGGGGTTGCGCATCGCGCTCAACCGCGGCGCACGCCTGGCCCGCGCGGCACGCAGCGCGCACCAGGCGCGGGCCTGAACAGCGGCGCGCCTCCGATGCCCGCGCCGGCACCGCGCGGGAGCCCTCCCTCCCACCCCGGTACCGCATGAACGCCTCCACCACGCCCGCCTGGCACCCCGAGCTCGAAGTGCGCTACGCACCGCTGGTCGACACCCTGGAACGGCTGATCCCGTGCCTGGAGGTGCCGCTGCACCTGCCCTGGATCGACGCCATCGGCGAACTCAAGCGCCAGCGCGGCGCGGTGATCATGGCGCACAGCTACCAGTCGCCCGAGATCTTCCACGGCGTGGCCGACGTCACCGGCGATTCGCTGGCGCTGGCCCAGGCGGCGGCCGACTGCGACAGCGAGTTGATCGTGCTGTGCGGCGTCCACTTCATGGCCGAAAGCGCCAAGATCCTGGCCCCGGGCAAGACCGTGCTGATCCCCGACCCGGACGCCGGCTGCTCGCTGGCCGCCTCGATCACCGCCGACGACGTGCGCGCCCTGCGCGCGCAGCATCCGGGCATACCGGTGGTGAGCTACGTCAACACCAGCGCGGCGGTGAAAGCCGAATCCGACGCCTGCTGCACCTCGGCCAACGCGGCGCAGGTGGTCGAAGCCATTGCCGCCGAGTTCGGCACCGGCAAGGTGATCTTCCTGCCCGACCGCTACCTCGGCGCCTGGGTCGCACAGCAGACCGGTGTCGAACTGGTGCTGTGGAACGGCCAGTGCGAGGTGCACGAGAAGTTCACCGCGATCGAAGCCCGGCACACCCGCGAGCGCTTCGACGCGAAGATCGTGGCGCACCCGGAATGCCCGCCGGACGTGCTGGCCGAAGCCGATTTCGTCGGCTCGACCAGCGCGATGGGACGCTGGCTGGCGCAGGAAAAGCCGGCGCGGGTGGCGATGATCACCGAGTGCTCGATGGCCGACAACCTGCGCAACCAGTTCCCGCAGGTCGAGTTCATCAAGCCCTGCAACCTGTGCCCGCACATGAAGCGGATCACCCTGCCCAACATCCATGCCTGCCTGCGCGAGCTGCGCCACGAGGTCACGGTGCCGGACGACATCGCCCGGCGCGCGCGCACGGCACTGCAGCGCATGTTGGCGGTGGGCCGTCGCGACGCGGTGTGAACGCGCCCATCCTCATCGTCGGCGGGGGCATCGCCGGGCTGGCGACGGCGCTGGCCGCTGCGCCAACGCCGGTACTGCTGCTCACCCGTGCGCGTGAAGGCAGCGATGTGGCCAGCACGCTGGCGCAGGGCGGCATCGCCGCGCCGGTCGGCGATGGCGACACCGCACAGGCCCATGCGCACGACACCTGCGTGGCCGGCAGCCAGCACAACAACCCTGCCGCGGTCGAGCGACTGACCGGCGACGCGGTGGCCGCGGTCGAGTGGCTGCAGCACCAGGGCGTCGCCTTCGACCGCGACCCCGGGGGTGCGCTGCAGCTCGGCCGCGAGGGTGGCCATGACCGCGCGCGCATCGTCCATGCAGGCGGCGATGCCACCGGCGCGAAAGTGATGCAGGCCCTGGTCACGGCCGCGCGCCGCGCGCCGCACATCCATCGCTGCGCGGGCCTGGATGTCACCGGCCTGCTGCTGCGCGATGGCCACGCCTGTGGCGTCCATGCGCTCGATGCCTATGGCCATGCCGAGCGGATCCACGGGTGCGCGGTGGTGCTCGCCACCGGCGGCATCGGCGGGCTGTTCGCCCGGACCAGCAACCCGGCCGATGCCGACGGCAACGGGCTGGCGCTGGCCCTGGCCGCGGGCGCCGCGCTGCGCGACCTGGAGTTCGTGCAGTTCCATCCCACCGCGCTTGCCGTGCCTGGGCTGCACAGCCTGCCGCTGGTGACCGAGGCGCTGCGCGGCGCCGGCGCGCGGCTGCTCGACGCCGAAGGCCGGCCATTGATGGACGGCGTGCATCCGCTGGCCGATCTGGCGCCGCGCGATGTCGTCGCGCGGCAGGTCTGGCAGGCCTGCCGCGAGGGCGGCGCATGGCTGGATGCGCGCGGCATCGGCACGACCTTTCCCGCGCGCTTCCCCACGGTGTTCGCAGCCTGCATGCAGCACGACATCGACCCACGCCTGCAGCCGATCCCGGTGACGCCGGCAGCGCATTTCCACATGGGCGGCATCGCCGTCGATACCGATGGCCGCAGCTCGCTGCCCGGCCTGTACGCGGTGGGCGAAGCAGCCTGCAACGGCGTGCACGGGGCCAACCGCCTGGCCAGCAACTCCCTGCTGGAAGGCGTGGTCTTCGGCCGCAGGCTGGGGACGCTGCTGGGCGCACTGCCGGGCACCGGCGCAAGGCACGGCGGGTGCACGCTGGTGCGGCGCGGTCCATCGCTCGATGCCATACGCATTGCCGGCCTGCGCGAAACGATGATGCAGGCCATGGGGCCGGTGCGCAGCGGCAAGGCCCTGCAGGCCGCCCTGCGCCAGTACCAGGCAGCGGACGGGTGGCAGGGCGGACTAGCGCGCACGCTGCTGGCGGCGGCGCTGCGCCGCACGCAGAGCCTGGGCGCGCACTTCCTGGCCGACTGAACCCGAAGCCTGCATGCCGGCTGCCCATGGCTGGCGGCAGCGGGACCGAACCACGCATGCAGCGATGGCCGGGTTGGCTGGCGCGACCATCGCGCCCCCGCATTCCAGATCCGCGCGCGCTCATGGCCGGAGCACTGCCCATTCAGGCCGGCAGGCGCGGCCTGTGGGCCGCATTTCCGCACCGCGGTGCGGCAACGCGACCGCGGGTGCCCGCTCAGGCCTGCATGCGCATGCCCGGCTCGCCGTGCCAGTAGCCGTTGCGCTGGCCCAGCCGCGGCGGCACCGACGCACTGGTGCGTGCCTCGTCGAAATGCCGCACCACCGCTTCCATGCCTTCGGCCTGCGGATACAGGCGCAGGATGTCCACGCCCAGCGCGCGCAGCTCCGGCAGCTCGGGCCCAAGGTCGGTGGTTTCCTCGCCCTGCACCGAGATGCCGTTGATGCGCAGGAACGGGCGGCCCTCGCGGGTGGCCAGCGGCATGCCGTCGGGATGGTCGATGCAGCGGAAGCCGCACTGGTCCTTGGGCACGTCCAGCGCGCGCGCGGTGAAGCAGCGCGCCGAGTACGACAGCGGCAACCGGCCCCAGGCGGTCACTTCCAGTTCCGGCATCGCGCCGCCGGCGGCGACGAAGGCCTGCTTGAGTTCGCCGATCAGCGTGCGCCCCTGCTCGACGCCGGGCACCCAGCGGCGCATGCCGTCCTCGGCCAGCATCGCCAGCGCGCGATGGTTGTAGACGTTGAGCGAAGGGCCGGCCACGAACGGCCGGCCCTTCTCCCGGCACAGCTGCACCGCGGACAGGTCGTTGGCCTCTATCCAGAAGCCGCCGTGCGACACCTGGCGGTCAAGCACGCCCAGTTCCGACTCGGCCTCGATCAGCGCCAGCGTCGACAGCACGATCTGCTTGCCGGAAGCGGCCAGCTCCTCGGCGAGCGCCAGCCAGTCGGCGGTGCGCAGTTCGCGGCGCTTGCTGCACACGGTCTCGCCCAGGTAGACCACGTCCAGCGGCCAGTGGATCGCCTCGCGATAGAACGCCAGCGTGCGCTCGCGCGGCCAGAAGTACTGCAGCGGGCCAAGGCTGATCTTCATCGTCGCTCCTTCAATGCCAGGCGCGGTGGTACGGGCCGAGCGTGGTCTGGTGGCCTTCGGCGTGGCGCGCCAGTTCGGCCTGCCACTCGGGCCGTGCCTGCCAGTGCGCGGGATCGGCGGCGAGCTGGTCGATGGCCCTGCGCCAGGTGCGCGTGACCGAACCGACGTAGGCCACGCCACGCTGGCGGCCCTCGATCTTCAGTGCGGCCACGCCGATCTGCTTGAGCCGCGGAAGCAGCTCCATGGTATTGAGGCTGGTCGGCTCTTCCAGTGCATGGAAAACCTCGTCGCCGACCTCGAAGCGGCCCTTGCACACGGTCGGGTAGCCGGCCGGTTCGTCCGGCTTGAACGCGTCGATCAGCACGTCGTTGAGGCGCACGCTGCGGCTGCCGTCGGTGTGCTCGTCCCAGCGCACGAATTTGGCCGGGGAGCACACGCCATGGCGGTTCGGCGAGGCACCGGTGACGTAGCTGGACAGCTGGCAGCGGCCTTCGACCATGATGCACAGGCTGCCGAAGGCGAACACTTCCAGTGCGACCGGCGACCTTTCGCACAGGCGTTCGACCTGCTGGATGGACAACACCCGCGGCAATACCGCGCGGCTGATGCCGAAGCGCTCGTACGCATAGCGCAGCGCCGGCGCGGTGGTGGCCGAGCCCTGCACCGACAGATGGCGCGGCAGCCGCGGGTGCGTGCGCATGGCGTAATCAAGCACCGCCATCTCCGCGGCGATGATGGCGTCGGCACCCAGCGCGGCGGCCTTGTCCACGGCCGCGTACCAGTCGCCCAGGCGCGCGCTGTCGGGATAGGTGTTCAATGCCAGGTAGACGGATGCGCCGTGCGCATGCGCATAGCGGATGCCGGCACGCAGTTCGTCGTCCGAGAAGTTCAGGCCGGGGAATGCACGTGCGTTGGTCTGGTCGCGGAAGCCCGCGTACACCGCGTTGGCCCCGGCATCCACCGCCGCCTGCAGGGCCGGCAGGTTGCCGGCGGGACATACCAGTTGCATGCGGAGGCTCCGGCCCGGGGGAGCCGGCATGATCCTGCGGGCAGCCACATGCGTCCTTGACGTGGGTCAAGCGCCGCGCCCGCGCGCCGTTGACGTGGATCATGGGCACCGGCGCGCCTGCATGTAATGCTGCGGCACGGATGGGCATCGGCCCATCGTTCCGGAGAACGCCATGCGACGCACGACCCTGCTTTGCGCCCCGCTGCTCATCCTCGCGGGCGCGCTTTCCTCCGCGACCGCCGCCGCGCAGTCGGCCCACGAGGGGCATGCCGCGCATGCGCCGACCACCGCGACGGCGACGGCACCCGCGCAGCGCTGGGCCAGCGACGCGCCGCTGCGCGAGGGCATGCGTTCCATCCGCGTGGCGGTGCAGGCGCTGGAGCATTACGAGCACGGCCACATGGGCATCGCCCAGGCGAGCAGCACGGTGGCGCTGATCGATACCGCGGTCAACGACATCTTCGCCAACTGCAGGCTCGAGCCCGAAGCCGACGTGGCACTGCATGGCCTGCTGGCACGGTTCCTGGCCGGTGCCGAGGCGGTGCGCACGTCGCAGCAGGTGCCGGTGGCGGAGATCGCCGCCATGCGCGCGGCGCTGGCACGCTACCCGCAGCTGTTCGACGACCCGGCATGGGATGCCGCCACCGACTGATCAGTGCGCGATCACCGCGCGCCACAGCGCGTCGACGCGGCGCTCCACCTCCGGGTCGGGCTGGATCGGCCGGCTCCAGGTGCGGGAGGTTTCCGCCGGCCATTTGTGGGTGGCATCCAGTCCCAGCTTGGACCCCAGGTTCGGGGTCGGGCTGGAGAAGTCCAGGTAATCGATGGGCGTGTTCTCCACCAGCATGCTGTCGCGCGCCGGGTCCACCCGCGTCGAGATCGCCCAGATCACCTGCGACCAGTCGCGCACGTCGATGTCGTCATCGGTGACGATCACGAACTTGGTGTAGGTGAACTGGCGCAGGTAGGACCAGATGCCCATCATGATCCGCCGCGCGTGGCCCGCGTACTGCTTGCGGATGCTCACCACCGCGATCCGGTACGAACATGCCTCAGGTGGCAGGTAGAAATCCACGATCTCGGGGAACACCTTGCGCAGGATCGGCACGAACACGTCGTTCAGCGCCATCGACAGCACCGAGGGCTCGTCGTACGGGGCGCGCCCCATGTAGCTGCCGTGGTAGATCGCGCCGGTGCGCATGCGCATGCGTTCGACGGTGAGCACCGGGAAGGTGTCCTGCGCGTTGTAGTAGCCGGTGTGGTCGCCGAACGGACCTTCCAGCGCGGTGTCACCGGGGTGGATGAAGCCCTCCAGCAGGATCTCCGCGCCGGCCGGTGCGTCCAGCCCGGTCAGGGCGCTGCGCCACAGCCGGGTGCGCGATGCACGCAGCAGCCCCGCGAACTCGTATTCGGACAGCGTGTCGGGTACCGGCGCCACCGCGGCCAGCAGGGTCGCCGGGTCGGCGCCGATCGCCACCAGCACCGGGAACGGCCTGCCCGGGTGCGCGGCCTGCCAGTCGGCGAAGTCCAGCGCGCCACCGCGGTGCGGCAGCCAGCGCATGATCACCCGGTTGCGGCCGATCACCTGCTGGCGGTAGATGGCCACGTTCTGCCGTGGCTGGCGGGTGCCGCGGGTGACCACCAGGCCGAAGGTGATCAGCTTGCCCGCGTCCTGCGGCCAGCAGCGCTGCACCGGCAGCACGCCCAGATCGACGTCCTCGCCGCTGCGCACGTCCGCGTCGAACGCGGCCTCGTCCACCCGGCGCGGCGCCACGTGCGCCAGCTGCGCCAGTTCCGGCCAGTGCGCCAGCGCCTGGCGCAGGTTGCCGGGCCAGCGCGGCTCCTTGACCGCGGCCAGCAGTTCGCCGAGTTCGCGCAGCGAGGCCAGCGGGCGCCCGGCCAGGGCCAGCTCGATCCGGCGGCTGTGCCCGAACAGGTTGCCCAGCAGCGGGTGCGCCGAGCCGGTGGCCGGCATCAGCAGCGCCGGCCCCTGCGCCCGCAGCGCGCGCAGGCACAGCGCGGTGCTTTCCAGTTCCGGATCCACCGGCACGGCGAGTTCGCGCAGCTGGCCGCAGGCACCCAGGTGCTGCAGGAAACCGCGCAGATCGTGGAAGGCCATGCGGCGGCTCCGGGCCATCGGGGACACCGATTCTGGCGACGCGGCCGGCATCGCCCCATGACCTGGGTCAAGCGCGCCGGCTTTGCGGCGCGGGCCGGGTCAGTCGTAGTTGCTCAGCGCCAGCGACAGCAGCGCCTTGGCCTGCTCGCGCAGCGACTGCGGCTCGACGATCTCGGCGTCCGAGCCGTAATGCAGCACGTCCATCAGCAGTTCCCGCGACACGCTGTACGGCACCTTCAGCTCATAGCGGCCGTCGGCCAGGAAGCGGCCCTGCTGCCTGGAGTGCCAGTGCTCGTCGGCCACCCAGCGCGCCGCCTTGGCGCTGAACACGATGGTCGCCCAGCCCTTGGGCGCGCCGGAGAAGATGCCGTAGCCGGCGCCCAGCTGCGCGTCCAGTTCGCTGTCATCGATGTCGCGCGCGGCCTGGTCGATCACCCGCGCCTTGTGGATGCGGTCCACAGCGAAGCTGCGCAGCGCCTCGCGACCATGGTCCCAGGCATCCAGGTACCAGTTGTCGCGGTAATGGGTGATGCGCTGCGGCGAGACCGTGCGCCGGGTGACCTCGTCGGTGGAACGCGCCCGGTAATCGAAGGACAGCTGGCGGCGCTCGAGCACGCCCGAAGCCACCGTGCGGAAGCTGGCCTCGTCGAGCTTGCGGCCGCGATGCGGGATCACCCGCACCCGCTCCACCGGCCACGTCGACGCACCGGCCTGGGCCGCCAGCAGGCTTTCGATGCGCTGCTGCAGCGGTGCCAGCACCGAGGACAGCACGCCGCCGCCGGTGCGTGCCAGCAGGTGCTGGGACGCCAGCAGCGCATGCAGCTCCTCCGAGCTCAGCCACAGCCCGGGCAGCTCGAAACGGTCGCTTTCCCCGCTCTGGTAGCGGAAACCCGCCTCGCCGTCGCCCTCCACCGGCGCCATCAGGGCGTCGCGCAGGAAGGCCAGGTCGCGGTAGACCGTGGCCCGTGAACAGCCCAGTTCCTCCTGCAGGCGCGCCACCGTGATCGGGTAGCGCGCGGACTTGAGCAGGCGATGCAGTGCGTTGATGCGTTCATAGCGGTCCATGGCCCGATTATGTCCGACTCGGAGGTGAATGGCGCGCGGCGGGCATGGCGCCAGGCTTAACCGTGGGCCAAGCGCCGCCCGGCGGGCGCAGCGGGCGCGGCGGGGTCATCCGGTATCATGAAAACGGTTCCCGTTCCCGCCTTCTCCCTGGAGACTTCCCGATGTCCCTGCGTGTTTCCCTGCTCCTGCCGCTGCTGTTGTGCGCCCCGATGGCGTGGGCGGACGATGCTTCCGACCCTGCCGCGATGACCTCGCCCTGGAGCGGCAGCGGCGGCGAGCTCGGGTTCGCCTCGGCGCGCGGCAACAGCTCCACCGAAAGCCTCAATGGCCGCCTCAAGCTGCGCTACACCGACGACGACTGGGTGCACAGCATGGACCTGTTCGGCCTGCGCTCCAGCGCCGAGTACAAGCAGACCGACGACAACGGCAACACCTACCGCGAGCGCCAGACCACCGCCAACCGCTATACCGCGGGCGCCGGCAGCGCCCTGCAGCTGGGCGAACACCGCCAGCTGACCGCCACGGTGCGCTACGAAAGCGATGATTTCGCGACCTACGACCGCCAGGGCAGCTTCGGTCTCGGCTACGGCACCCGGTTGATCGACGGCGAGCGCCTGGTGCTGGACACCCAGATCGGCCCCGGCGTGCGCCGCTCGCACAACTCCGAGACCGACGAGAACCGCACCGGGCTGATCGGCCGCGGCCTGTTCGACCTGAAGTTCGGCCTCACCGACAACACCGACCTGGTAAATACCCTGCTGGTCGAATCCGGCTCGTACAACACCTTCGCGCAGAACGATTTCGGCGTCTCGGTGGCGATGAACCGCCATTTCGCGCTCAAGGCCGGCTGGCAGGCCCGCTACAACAGCGACGTGGCCGAGGACAAGCGCAAGACCGACACCCTGGCCACGATGAACGTGGTCTACAGCTTCAAGTAAGCGAGCACGGCGCGGGGGTGGCCCGGGCCGGCGCCTGACCGCCGGCGGCGGGCCGCCGTTCCCGCCGGCGCCGCGGTCTCAGCGCAGCAGTTCGCCGGCGCCGCCGTCCAGCAACTGGCGCGCGACATCCCGGCCCAGCGCTTCGGGATCATTGCCCGGGCCCTGGGCCTGCGCGCGCACCGCGCGCCCGTCGGCGACACCGCCGACCAGCCCCTGCAGCCACAGGTCCTCGCCGCGCCATTGCGCCAGCCCGGCCACCGGCACGTGGCAGCTTCCGTCCAGCGCGCGGTTCATCGCCCGCTCGGCCTCCACGCAGGCGCGGGTACCGGCATGGTCCAGCACCGCCAGCAGCGCGATCACGTCGGCCGCATCGGCGCGGCATTCCACCGCCACCGCTGCCTGCGCCGGCGCCGGCAGCCACTGCGGTGCGCGCAGGCGGTCGCGGATCCGCGTACCCAGCTCCAGGCGCTCGAGCCCGGCGCAGGCCAGGATGATGGCGTCGTAATCGCCGGCGTCGAGCTTGGCCAGGCGGGTATTGACGTTGCCGCGCAGGTCGCGCGCCTGCAGGTCCGGGCGCAGCGCGCGCAACTGCGCCTGGCGGCGCAACGACGAGGTGCCCACCACCGCGCCGTGCGGCAGCGCGTCCAGGGTGGCATGGCGGTTGGAAACGAAGGCATCGGCCGGATCGGCGCGTTCCAGGATCGCCGGCAGCGCGAACGGCGCATCCAGTTCCATCGGCACGTCCTTGAGCGAGTGCACCGCGCAGTCGGCCTCCCCGCGCAGCATCGCCAGTTCCAGCTCCTTGAGGAACAGGCCCTTGCCACCGATGGCGGCCAGTGAGCGGTCCAGGACCTCGTCGCCACGCGTGCTCATCGGCACCAGTTCGACCGACAGGCCCGGGTGCGCCTGGCGCAGGCGGGCGGCGACGTGTTCGCTCTGCCACAGGGCGAGCGGGCTCTTGCGGGTGGCGATGCGCAGCATGTTCATGGCGCCATTATCGGCGCAGGACTCACGTGCCGGCCAGTTCCGCCTTCAACGCCGCCACGCAGCGGCGGCTGACCTCCAGCGGCTGCGCCACCCCGCGCAGCACCGCCTGCACCTGCCCGGCCGCGGTCCGCCGCAGTTCCTGCAGGCGTTCACGCGAGACCAGGCAATTGCGGTGGATGCGCACGAAGCGGGTGCCGAACTCCTCCTCCAGCGAGCGCAGCGATTCCTCGATCAGGTCCTCGCCGTGCACATGGTGGACCACCACGTACTTCTCCTCGGCCTGCAGGTAGAACACGTCCTCCAGCGGGATCACCCGCAGGTTGCCGCGCAGCCGCGCGCACAGCACCCGGCGTCCGCCCGCGGCGGGAGCCGCCCCCCCGACCCGTCCGGCCAGGAAGGTACGGGCCCGCTCCAGCGCGGCGGCCAGCCGTTCGGCACGCACCGGCTTCATCAGGTAATCGATGGCCGCCGCCTCGAACGCCGACAGCGCATGCGACTCGTAGGCGGTGCAGAACACCACCGCCGGGCGCGGTTCGAGCCGCGCCAGGTGCCGCGCCACGTCCAGGCCGTCGATGCCCGGCATGGCGATGTCCAGCAGCACCACGTCCGGCTGCGCGCGCGCGCAGGCTTCGAGCGTCGCCTGGCCGTCGCCGGCCTCGGCCACCACCGCCACGTCACCGTGCGCGGACAACAGCATGCGCAGGCGTTCGCGCGCCAGCGGCTCGTCATCGGCAATGAGTACCTTCATCGCCACTCCCCTGCCCTGCATTGCTCCCCGGATGACGCATGTTAGCCAACCCCGGCACGCTCCGGCAGCCACCACCCGCCCCGCCAGCCACGGATTCAGCCCGCTGCGAAGCGCGCCTGCAGCCAGTCGCCAAGGGCCTGGATTTCCTCGGCGCAGACCTGGTGCGCCATCGCATAGCGGTGCCATTCCACCCCGAACCCCAGTTGCCGGAGCACCTGCAGGCTGTGCTCGGCGACCTGTACCGGGATCACCGGGTCACCGCTGCCGTGGGCCATGAATACCGGCTGCGCGGTGGCGCCTGCTGCCAGCTGCGCGGCGGCGGCATCCACTTCCGGCAGGTAGGTGGACAGCGCGACCAGCCCGGCCAGCGGCGACTGCTGCCGCAGGCCGGTGGACAGGGTGATGGCGCCGCCCTGCGAAAAGCCGGCCAGCAGGATGCGTTCGCGCGGCGTGCCACGGGCCTGTTCGCGGGCGATCAACGCCTCCACCTGGGCCACGGATTCGGCCACGCCGCTGGCGTCGGCACGGCTGCGGAAATCCAGGCTGACGATGTCGTACCACGCGCGCATCGGCATGCCGTTGTTGATGCTGACCGGACGCTTGGGCGCATGCGGGAACACGAAGCGGATCGCCGGCCAGTGCGGCCGCACCAGCTCCGGCACGATCGGCGCGAAGTCATGGCCATCGGCACCCAGCCCGTGCAGCCAGATCACCGACCATTCCGGCGCCGCGCCGGTTTCCTGTTCCACTGTTTCCAGCATTGCATGCGACTCCAAGGGACCGGGACGCATTATGCCTGCGCAGGCAGGCGGCCAAGCCGTTGCGGTTGCGGTTGCGGTTGCGGTTGCTCCCAGCTTTTGACTCCCTCTGGCCGTAGAGCGAGCCGAGCACCGCAGCGGGCCGAGGGGTGAAGAGGCGCGCGTGTCTGAGCGAAGCGAGTTGTGCGCCGCCCCCTCGGCACGCGAGGCGCGCAGGGGACCGATGCGGCGCAGCCGCATCGGCTTGCGGCCCGGCCCGTGCTTTCTCTTGGTTACTTCTCTTTGCACGAGCAAAGAGAAGTAACTCGCTCCTGCGAAGCAGGGGCGAAAGCTCTTCTTTCAAGCCTTTCCCATGGCCTTGCCCGTTTTTGGCTAGCAGGTTCTCCTCCTGCACCTCCTCTTGCTTCTGAACCTCAAGGAATCGAGGCCGACAAAAGCAGGATCAAAGGCTTTCGCTCCCCTTCGAGGAGCGAGCCACCTTTCTTTGCTCGTGCAAAGAAACGTGGCCCAAAGAGGCGCTTTTCAACAGTCGAATGGCGAGTCAACACGCCCCTGCCTCCGCGCCCTCCGTGCCTGCGGCACTCCGGGTCCACTCCGCCGCCGGGATTTTTCGACGAGACATCCCTGTCTCATCGAAACACGGCGTGCCCGCCCGCTTCGCTGCCGAGTCCGGGGCAGGCGCCGTGCGGCGCCCGCCCGTCCGGCGGGGCGAAGCAGTGCTTCGCCTATTTCTGCCGAACCCATGCACGCCGCCCTTCGGGTTACTCCCGCCGGCTCCGTCGCTACAGAAGGGGACCCGGAAATCAAAAGCGCAGAAGCAAAAGCACGAGCAACCGCGAAGGCGAAGGCGAAGGCATCTTCCCCCTTCGACCCGTTTCACACCCGGTCCGTCCACAGACGCGAAATCAGAAGCCCCAGCCCTTCGGCAGAACAGGGAACCCGCCCTGCTACTCCACGGAAAGCGGCGTCTGCATCGCCGCCGCACGCAGTTCCGCCGCACGCACCAGCACCGGCGGCGGTGCACTCTCCTCGGGAATGGACAGCAACCGGTGCCGGCGCAGCCAGTCGCCGATCTTGCGCGAGGAGGTCAGCCCCACCACCGGCACCGCCAGCACCATGCCGATCACCACAGGCGCCATCCACGCCGCCAGCGACGGCGACACGGCGTAGGCCATCGCCCCCATCGCCAGGCCGAACACGCTCAGCCCGCCGTAGCTGCGCAGCAAGGCGATCCATGACACCCGGCCGTCGTCGCGCTGCTGCGCGTCCCAGCCCGAGTCCTTGCCGGCCAGCACCTCGGCCACGCCGCGCGACTGTACGTACATCACCACCGGTGCCATCAGGGCCGCCAGCAGCGTTTCCAGCAGCATCGAGACGAATGCGCGCAGCGCGCCGCCGCAGCCTTGCCGCTCGCTGCGCGCGCTGAGCATGGCCACGTAGCCCATCGCCTTGGGCGCCAGCAGCACGCCCATGGTGACCGCGAACACCCACAGCACGCCCTGCTGGTTCAGCCCGCGCCAGTAGTGCGCCGGCGACAAGCGCAGGTGCAGCTCCTCGGCCAGGTCGATGCCACCATGGATCAGCGGGATCGCCATGCCGATCAGCATCAGCATCGCCCACATCGGTGCGGTGAAGTAGTGGCCGATGCCGACCAGCATGTGCACCCGGCTGATCCAGTGCAGGCCGGCGGCGGTGACCACCTTGGAGTGCTGCAGGTTGCCCTGGCACCAGCGGCGGTCGCGGATGAGCAGGTCGGTCAGCGTCGGCGGCCCTTCCTCGTAGCTGCCCTGGAGGTAGGGCACCATGTGCGCCGCCCAGCCGCCACGGCGCATCAGCGCGGCCTCGACGAAATCGTGGCTGAGCACGTGCCCGCCGAACGGCTTGCGCCCGGGCAGCTCCGGCAACCCGGCCTGCTCGGCGAAGGCGCGGGTACGGATCACCGCATTGTGGCCCCAGTAGTTGCTCTCGGCGCCGTGCCACCAGGCCACGCCGTAGGCCATCACCGGGCCATAGACGCGGCCACCGAACTGCTGCATGCGCGCGAACGCGGTACGCCCGCCGACCACCGCCGGCAGTGACTGGATCAGGCCGACGTCGGGGTGTTTTTCCATGGCCGAGGCCAGACGCACGATCACTTCGCCGGTCATCAGGCTGTCCGCGTCCAGGATCAGCATCTGCGGATAGGCGCCGCCGAAGCGGCGTACCCAGTCGGCGATGTTGCCGGCCTTGCGCCCGGCGTTGTCGGCGCGGCGCCGGTAGAACAGCCGGCCACGGCCGCCGGTGGCCTCGACCAGGCGCGCGAACACCTGCTCCTCGGCGCGGCCGATGGCATCGCGGGTGGTATCGCTGAGCACGAAGAAATCGAAGCGGTCGAGCTGGCCGGTGGCCGCCACCGATTCGTAGATGGCCTGCAGCCCGGCCATCATCCGCCGCGGATCCTCGTTGTAGGTGGGCATCAGCAGCGCGGTGCGGCTGTGCAGCGTGGGCAGCGGCGCGTCCGGGTGGATGCCCAGCTTGCGCCGTCCGCGCAGCAGCGCCTGCAGGCCGGCCAGGCTGCTGACGAAGGAAAATGCGATCCAGGCGAACAACAGCACGAACAGGGCCAGCAGGCAGGCTTCAAGCACGTTGATGCCGCCGGCGGCCAGGACCCGCGCCATCATCCACGTCGCCACCGCGGTCATTGCCGCGGTGCTGCCGAACACGTACAGGCGGCGCAGCACGATGTTCGGCGGCGACGTGTCCTGCCGCCGCCCCTGCAGGCGCCCCTCGCGCAGCGACTGCACGGGCATGGGCAGCGGGCTTTCCGGCGGCAGTACGGCGATGCCGGCATCGCGCGCGGCAACGGGTGTACCGGTCATGGAATCCACCACGCGCCGGGCCGCGCCGGGCAACAGGCAGGCGCCGCCGCAGGCAGGCGGGCGGAAACGGCGGCAACAGGGGGTGCGTGGTGCACGGGGCTCTCCGGGGGGCAGACAGGCGCCAAAGCTAGAAGATCGAACCTAAACAGGCTGCGAACATGCCCGGTGCCGGCGGCCGGTCGCGCCCGCCGGGACACTGGGGCCCGGTACCCGGCCCGCGGGCCCTGCATCATCGTAGTGGCCGCCGCGCCCCTGGGCCACACCGTCGCGGGTCGGCCGCGCCCTGCGCCCGGCTCAGGGCAGCGGCGACAGCAGCCTGCGACGCCGAAACCACCACTCCAGCGGCACCGTGACCAGCGGCGGCACCGCCGCCAGCAGGGCCAGCAGCAGCGCCCACGACGGCCAGCGCTGGCGCACCCCGACGTACACGCTGGCGACCACGTAGAACAGGAACGCCAGCCCGTGCAGGCGCCCGAACAGCCATACGCCCAGCTCGGTCGTCTGCGTGCCGTACTTGAGCAGCATGCCGACCAGCAACCCGGCCCAGGTCGCGCCCTCGACCAGGGCGGCGACGGCGAACAGCTTTCCAGCGGCGGACATCGGGTTTGCAGGCATCGGCACGTCGTCATCGAACGGAAGGACGCGGATTGTAGGCCACCTGCGCCCCGCGCAAGGATTCCACGCCCGCACCCGAGGGCAGGCGGCCCGCACCGGACAGGCGCGGGCATGGGCGTGATCCCGCCGGTTTCAGGGCACCGGCGTACGCGGAACCGTCGCGCCGCCCGGCTGGCTGCCAGCCGGGGATTCGTTTCAGGCGAACGGCACGCCGGTCCGGGCCTTCAGCTCTTCCATGTCCACCCCGGGGGCGGCTTCGACCAAGGCGAGCCCGGCATCGGTGACGTCAAACACCGCCAGGTCGGTGATGATGCGGTCGACCACGCCCACGCCGGTCAGCGGCAGCGTGCATTCGGGAAGGATCTTGTGCTCGCCGTTCTTGGCGGTGTGCTCCATCAGCACCACCACGCGCTGCACGCCGGCCACCAGGTCCATCGCGCCGCCCATGCCCTTGACCATCTTGCCGGGCACCATCCAGTTGGCCAGGTCGCCCTTGGCGGTGACCTGCATGGCACCGAGGATGGCCAGGTCGATATGGCCGCCGCGGATCATCGCGAACGAATCGTGGCTGCCGAAGTAGCTGGCGCCGGCGCGGGCCGTCACGGTCTGCTTGCCGGCGTTGATCAGGTCGGCGTCGACTTCGGCTTCGGTCGGGAACGGACCGATGCCCAGCAGGCCGTTCTCCGACTGCAGCCACACGTCCATGCCCTCGGGGATGTGGTTGGCCACCAGCGTCGGCAGGCCGATGCCCAGGTTCACGTACGCGCCGTCGGTCAGTTCGCGCGCGGCGCGCTGCGCCATCTCGTCACGGGTCCAGGCCATTTCAGTTCTCCTCCTGACGCACGGTGCGCTGTTCGATGCGCTTCTCCGGCGTGGCGTTCAACACGATGCGGTCGACGTAGATGCCAGGCAGGTGCACCTGGTCCGGGTCGATCGCGCCCACCGGCACGATCTCCTCCACTTCGACCACGCAGACCCTGCCGGCCATGGCGCAGGCCGGATTGAAGTTGCGCGCGGTCTTGCGGAACACCAGGTTGCCGGCCGCGTCGGCCTTCCACGCCTTGACCAGCGAGACATCGGCCTTGAGCGCGGTCTCCATCACGTAGTGCTTGCCGTCGAACTCGCGGGTTTCCTTGCCCTCGGCCACCACGGTGCCGTAGCCGGTGGCGGTGAAGAACGCCGGGATGCCCGCGCCGCCGGCGCGCAGGCGCTCGGCCAGGGTGCCCTGCGGGTTGAACTCCAGCTCGAGCTCACCGGCCAGGAACTGCCGCTCGAACTCCTTGTTCTCGCCCACGTAGGACGAAATCATCTTGCGGATCTGGCGGGTTTCCAGCAGCTGGCCGAGGCCGAAGCCGTCAACGCCGGCGTTGTTGGAGATCACGGTCAGGCCGGTCACGCCGGAATCGCGCAGCGCCGCGATCAGCGCCTCGGGAATTCCGCACAGGCCGAAGCCGCCGACCGCCAGGGTCTGGCCGTCGGCGACCACGCCGTCCAGCGCCAGGGCCGCGCTGGCCACCACCTTGCCGCGCCGCCCGTCCAGGGTTGAAGGATCGCTCATCGCATCATGCCCACAGTCATAAGGATGGCGGCATTCTAGCCCCAGTCCAGCGGCGGCCCTCTTGGACCTTCGTCCAGCCGCGAACGGCCCGCTAACCGCCAAGCGACTAAACTGGGCGCCTTTCCACGCTTCGACAGGTTGCCCGCATGCCATTACCCGCGTTCAAGGCCTACGACATCCGCGGCCGCGTGCCCGAGGAACTCAACGAGGACCTCGCGCGCAGGATCGGCAAGGCCTTGTCGGCCCGGCTCGAAGACGGTCCGGTGGTGCTGGGCCACGACGTGCGCCTGACCAGCCCGGGCCTGCAGGACGCGCTGGCCGCCGGACTGCGCGGCGAGGGCCGCGAGGTGATCGACATCGGCCTGTGCGGCACCGAGGAGGTCTATTTCCAGACCGACCACATGGGCGCGGCCGGCGGGGTGATGGTCACTGCCAGCCACAACCCGATGGACTACAACGGCATGAAGCTGGTCAAGGCGCAGGCGCGGCCGATCAGCTCGGATACCGGCCTGTTCGCCATTTCCGACGCGGTGGCAGCCGATGCCGCACCGGCGCAGGCGCCGCGCGCCGGGCAGGTGCAGCGGCACGACAAAAGTGCCTACATCGCGCACCTGCTGTCCTATGTGGACGTGGCCACGCTGCGGCCGCTGAAGCTGGTGGTCAATGCCGGCAACGGCGGCGCCGGCGCCATCATCGACCTGCTTGCCCCGCACCTGCCGCTGGAATTCGTGCGCATCTGCCACGAACCCGATGGCAGCTTCCCCAACGGCATCCCCAATCCGCTGCTGCCGGAGAACCGCGCCGCCACCGCCGACGCGGTGCGCGCGCATGGCGCCGATTTCGGCATTGCCTGGGACGGCGACTTCGACCGCTGCTTCTTCTTCGACCACAACGGCCGCTTCATCGAGGGTTACTACCTGGTCGGCCTGCTCGCCAAGGCGATCCTGTTGCGCAATCCCGGCGGCAAGGTCGTGCACGATCCGCGCCTGGTCTGGAACACCGTGGAAATGGTGGAGGCCGCCGGCGGCGTGCCGGTGCTGTGCAAGAGCGGCCACGCCTTCATCAAGGAGAAGATGCGCGCGGAGAACGCCGTCTATGGCGGCGAAATGAGTGCGCATCATTATTTCCGCGCGTTCGCCTATGCCGATTCGGGCATGATTCCATGGCTGCTGATCGCGCAGCTGGTTTCCACCAGCGGCCAGTCGCTGGCCGAACTGGTCGAGGACCGCATGGCCGCCTATCCCTGCAGCGGCGAGATCAACTTCAAGGTGGCCGACGCCAAGGCCGCGGTCGAGCGGGTGATGCGCCACTTCGCCCCGCTGGCGCCGGCGCTGGACCACACCGATGGCGTCAGCGCCGAATTCGACGACTGGCGCTTCAACCTGCGCAGTTCCAACACCGAGCCGTTGCTGCGGCTCAATGTCGAGACGCGCGGCGATGCGGCGCTGCTGCAGGCGCGCACCGACGAGATATCCACCCTGCTTTCGGCCTGAGGCTTCAACATGAGCAACATCACGCCCGTCATCCTGTCCGGCGGCTCCGGCACCCGCCTGTGGCCGCTCTCGCGCGAGACCTACCCCAAACAGTTCCTGCCACTGACCGGCACGCAGACCATGCTGCAGGCGACCTGGCACCGGGTCGCGGCCGTCGCGGCGCGCGGCCCGCTGGTGATCGCCAACGAGGCGCACCGCTTCGTCGCCGCCGAGCAGCTGCAGCAGGTCGGCGCGGAGCCGCAGGCGATCATCCTCGAGCCGATGGGGCGCAATACCGCGCCGGCCATCGCGGTAGCCGCACTGGAAGCCAGCCGCCAGGGCGAGGACCCGCTGCTGCTGGTGTTGCCGTCGGACCACGTGATCACCGACGAGGCTGGTTTCCATGCCGCCGTGCGCCAGGCGGCGACCGCGGCCGATGCCGGCAAGCTGGTGACGTTCGGCATCGTCCCGACCGGTCCGGAGACCGGCTACGGCTACATCAAGGCCGCACCCGGCAGCGGCGCCCGCCCGGTCGAGCGCTTCGTCGAGAAGCCCGACCTGGATACCGCCACCGCGTATGTCGCCAGCGGCCAGTACCTGTGGAACAGCGGCATGTTCCTGTTCCGCGCATCGCGCTACCTGGAGGAACTGGCCCGGTTCAACCCGGCCATGCTCGAATGCAGCCGCAACGCCTGGGAAAGCGCCCGCCGTGATGCCGACTTCACCCGGCTCGACGCCGAGACGTTCGCCGCGGTACCGTCGGATTCGATCGACTATGCAGTGATGGAGAAGACCGCCGATGCGGTGGTGGTGGCGCTGGACGCCGGCTGGAGTGATGTCGGCTCCTGGACCGCGCTGCGCGACGTCTCCCCCCGCGACGGCGATGGCAACGCCCACCACGGCGATGTGATCGCCATCGACTGCCGCAACACATACGCCTACGGCGAACGGCTGGTCGCGCTGGTGGGACTGGATGACGTGATCGTGGTCGAGACCGATGACGCGGTGCTGGTCGGCAGGGCCGACCGCATGCAGGAGGTCAAGGACGTCGTCGCGCGACTGAAGGCCGATGGTCGCAGCGAGGCCGCCTGGCACCGCAAGGTCTACCGCCCGTGGGGCGCCTACGACTCCATCGACAACGGCGAGCGCTTCCAGGTCAAGCGCATTACGGTCAAGCCCGGCGGCACGCTGAGCCTGCAGATGCACCACCACCGCGCCGAGCACTGGGTGGTTGTCAGCGGTACCGCCGAGGTCACCCGCGGCAACGAGGTGTTGCTGCTCAGCGAGAACCAGAGTACCTACATCCCGCTGGGGGTGACGCACCGGCTGCGCAACCCCGGCAAGCTGCCGCTGGAGCTGATCGAGGTCCAGTCCGGCAGCTACCTGGGCGAGGACGACATCGTACGCTTCGAGGATACCTACGGGCGCAGCTGAGGCACTCTCGCACACGGCGCTCCCGGCTGGCACCAGGAGCGCCACGCGCGTCACGCACGGCCACCTGGTCGGAGGTACACGCGGCAGGGCCACCCCGCACCAGGCCCGTCGGGCAGGCGTATGGCCGGGCGCTATCGTTGCCGGCGCAGCCGTATGCCCTGCAACGGCCGCTCGAACAGCCACCAGGAAAGCCCCGCCACCACAAGCGCGGCGGGAAGCACGACCAAAATGGCCGCCCACGACAGGTGCTCGATCACGCCCATCCGCAGCAGCGCTTCCATTACCGGCATATGCCACAGGTACAGGCTGAAGCTGACCAGCCCTACCCAGCGCAGGCCCCGCCATGCGAAAACCCGCCGCAGCCAGCCCGGACCATGCAGCGTCGCCAGCAGCAGCATCGCCCAGATCATGCCGAAGAACAGGTACCAGGTGCGCGTCACCGTCGCCTCGAACGGCATGCCGCGCAGGTGGCACCAGATGGCGGGAATCGCGGCGCACCAAAGCGCGACGGCCAGCAACGCCGCCGCTCCCCACCAGGACGCTGACGGTCGCCGCGCCGCCCATTCGTCCACGCGCGCGGCGAATGCGCCGCACAGGAACACCACCAAGTAGGGTCCGAGCTGCACGCCGTTCTCGACCGATTCGGCGGGCGGCCAGCGCCATGTCGCCGCGACCAGTGCAACCACGAACACCCCTGTCTGCGCCCACGCCGGCCAGCGCCACCGCGCCATGCCCACCAGCGCCAGCACCAGCAACGGCAGCCACAGGTAGAAGGTGAACTCCACCGGGATGCTCCAGAGCACGCTCCGCCCTTCGCGCAGGGTCAGGTGCCGCCACAGCGCCGCAGTGTCGATGTCGTACAGCACGGGGTGGCCCATGCTCAGGGCCAGCCAGCTGGCGCCCAGCACCACCAGGTACAGCGGCCAGATGCGCAGCACGCGGCGCAGTGCATAGTCCAGCCAGGTACGCGCCTGGCGCAGGGCTCCCGGAGGCTGCCGCAACAGGTTGCGCGCCAACAGATAGGCGCTGAGTACGAAGAACAGATAGACGCCGCTCTTGCCTACTCCATGCAGGGCCGGACGCGGCAACAGTACCGCGGCTGAAAAATGTGAAGCCAGCACCACCAGCACTGCCAGCCCGCGCAGCCCATCCAGCACTTCCAGGCGTGCTGTGTTGCACGTACGGCCATCACGGCGCACCGCGCGCTCAACGTCCATCTTCCCCGCCCCCGTCGAAACAAGCCGACGATTCTGCCCCGTTTACCCGCGTATAGGTAGACGGAACATCGACGCGCGCGCCACTCCATCGACCTGGCCCCGCGGCCTGCGGCAATGTGCCCATGCTCCCGGCCTTGCGGAAAAAAGGAAAGGCCCGCCGAAGCGGGCCTTTCCGGGTACTGCTACCGAACTACAGGGGCGATTAGTGGCCGCCCGCAGCAGCGTTGCTCGGGTTGATCATGTTGATGTTGCTGATGGTGTTCGCAGCGGTGTTGACCAGCTGGTAAACGCCCTTGATCTCTTCCGACGGCGCGTTGACGATGGCGGTGACGGTGCCACGGGGGCGACCGGTGAAGGTCAGGGTGTTGGCCAGGTTGTCGAACACGTAGGTGGTACCGGCCTTGACGACGAAGCTGTTCGTGCCATTGACGGTCACGGTGCTGCTGTCACCTTCGCTGTCGAAGCCCTGCACCTTCAGGCTGAAGGTACGGTCCTTGGTGCCGGTGTTGCTGATGGCCAGGCGGGCCAGCCAGTTGCCACCGGCCAGCTGCACCAGCGGGGTCATCAGCTTGACGCCGTCCTGGTCGATCTGGCCGGCGGTGGCAGCCACAGCCGGATCCGTGCTGTTGTCGACGGCAACCAAGGTTTCGTCGATGGCCGGGGCCAGGGTCACTTCTTCGGCTGCACCCGCGCCCAGGTCGTAACCAGCGTTCGGGGTCACGGTCAGGTGGGCGGTGTAGATACCAGCCGGGATTTCACCCACGCCGTCGGCCGTCACTTGGAAGGTCTGCCCGGTGTTGTCCAGATCGGTCAGCGGGTTGATCACCCAGTTCGCCGACTCTTCGTCACCGGCAACAGTTGCGGCGTTGCCGTCGAAGGTAGCAGCAGCCAGCCAATCAGAGGAGAAGTTGCCCTTGATTTCCAGATCAGCCGCGACCGGGAAGATATCGCCCAGCAAGATCGGGGTGCCATTGGCCTTCAGGATCGGGGTGCTGAGGCTGGACTGCACAATGGCGAGCTTGGCGCCGCCGATCAGGGTAGCCGGGCCGGGGCCAGCACCCACCACGCCCGTGGCCGCGGCGAAAGTGGTGTAGGACGGATCGACAGCAACGGTAGAGATGGCCTTGTTCGGATCCGTGGTGAAGGCGTAGCTCTTCTCGAAGGAAATCAGCTTCTTGCTATCGCCGCTGCCCGGGATCAGCTGGTTGTCGCCGCAGGTGCCGGCAGCAGCCGGGTTGTCGTACAGGCCGACGGTGCCGGTGACGGTATCGCTGTAGCTGGTGACATTGAACTGCAGGCCAGCCAGGTTGACCACCTGGGCGGCAGTCGGATCACCTGCGTCGACGCCATCGGCGGTCAGGGTGAAGAAAGCGACATTGCCGTTGGTGTTGACCGAACCCACCGACAGAACGGTGGAGGTCGCACCGCCGTTGGCAGTGGTGTCGTCCAGGGCAACCGGGGTGACGGTGCCGGCCACCGGGGTGGCGCCGGTCAGCTTGATGCAGGCGTAGCGGACTTCGCCAGCGTTGAAGTTGTAACCAAGCTTCCACTCGGTCGGCACGGTCAGGGTGGCCGGCAGAGCGATTTCCTTGGCGAACACGGTGTTGTTGGTCTGGATCTCAGCGGCGGCCAGCGCATTGCCGGAAGCCAGTGCGCCGAGAACGGCGACGGCCAGGACCTTCTTGTTGATGAACTTCATTTACTCAGCTCCTAAGCTTAGGGTTTGTCAATCATTTGACGCTTTTCAACACCATGGGCACCACTCGCCGTTCGCAGATGCGCGTATCGGCGCCGATACGTAACCATCGGCCGGTCAACAGCTGCATGAAGCCCCCTGTCCCCTGCGCCTTTGGTACACCTGCGCATGCAAATCCAAGCGCAGCCCCCAGATGCCGAGGCATCATACGGGCATCGTTCAAAGAGTGTCAACGATGCTTGATGCCCGCTGAAGACAGGTGTACGGAGCCCTCAAATAAGGGCATTCCCCCGTCTTGCGGGGGCCGTCACATTCACCCGAGTGATGGGTTTGGTAAGCCACCCGCCGCCGCGACTCCCCCCGGACGAACCGACCGGTGACGAAGGCGGCCAGGCGGAGCGCAGCCGGGGGGCACCGCCGGATGCGGGCCGCGGGGACTCAGTTACCGTCGCCTTCAGCCGCCGCGTCTTTCGCAGGGACCGCATTTCCCGGGGGAACCGTATCGCTGGACCGGGGGGACGGGGAAGCGGCGGCATCGCCCTCCGGCGCCTCCTCCCTGCGCCCTGGATCGGGCTTGCCCGGCCACTGGCGTTCGTTACGACCGAAACGATCACGCACCGCACGACTGATGTCATCCACCTGGGTGGCGTCCTCCAGCACATAGGGCGTGATGAGCAGCAGCAGCTCGGTACGGTTGCCTGTCTTGTTGCGGTTCTGGAACGCCCGCCCGATCAGGGGGATGTCACCCAGCAGCGGCACCTTGGTCTTGGCATCGCTGTGCGTGCTCGAAATCAGCCCGCCCAGCAGGGTGCTCTGCCCGTCCGCCAGGCTGAGGCTGGTCTGCAGCTTGCGACTGAGGATGCTGGGCGACGAGATGTCGCTGGTGTCGGTGGTCGTGGCTTCGCTGACTTCCTGCGAGACCTTCAGGTCCACGCGCTGCCCGGAGTGCACCACCGCCTCGATATCCAACAGCGTACCGGTCTTGCGGTACTGGATGGACTGCAGGATGGAACCATTGTTGCCCAGGTCCGACGCCGTTGCCTGGCTGGTGATGATGGGCACCTCGGTACCGACGTCGATACTGGCGGTCTCGCCGCTTTTCACCATGATCCGGGGCGTGGAGAGAATGGTGACGCGACTGTCCTTGGCGAACAGATTGAGCGTGGCCCGGGTCTGCCCGGACGACGACAGCGCGGCCCAGCGCAGCCCACCGGACGGGACCGACATTCCCGCAAGGGCCGTCAGCGGCCCGGACATGCCGCCCGCCGAGACGTTCCGCAGCGCCCATTCCACGCCGTGGGTGAGCTCGTCGGTGAGCGTAACCTCGGCCACGGTCACTTCGATCAACACCTGGCGCGCCGGCTGGTCCAGCCGTGCAAGGACGCCCTGCAGCGCGCGCCAGCTCTGCGCGTCGCCCTGGAATACGATCAGGTTGCGCACGGTATCGGCGGCCAACTGCCCACCGAAACCGTTGACCGCAGCCACTCCTCCTGCACGCGGCCTTGACGCGGGAGGCTGGGCGTTACCCGCGTTGGCGGGCGTGGCTGCGGGAGCAGCTGCACTGCCCGCGCCACCACCGGCAAGTGCCTGCAGCACCGGCAGCATCGTTTCGACCGTGGTGTGACGGGCGGCATAGACATACATTCCGCCACCGCCACTGTTCTCATTGGGCTGGTCGAGCCTAAGTACCCACTCGCTGATCGCATCCAGCGCCTCCTGACTGTTGGCGAACACGACCAGCGCATTGGCGGAATTGATCGGCACGAAATTCACCGCCCCCGGCTCTCCTGGCCCCAACCGGATGGCCATACCCTGCGCGGTGAGGACGTCGCTGAGCTCCTTGGCCAGCAGGTCGGCAGGCATATGCAGCGGGTTGACGCGCATGGAGTACTTGTCGCGCAGCACCGACTGGTCGAGGGCGTTGATGGCCTGCATGGCGGCACGTACGGAGGTACCCGGGCCACTGAGCAACACCGCATTGGTTTCCACCAGCGGCGTGAAGGCCACCGTGTTGCCCCCCATCAGCTCCTTGGCCTGCGGAATGACCGAGCTGGGACGCCGGAACTGCAGGGGCATGGCCACGAACACCGAACGCTGTCCCGCCGGCACCTCCGGCAACGAGCGCGTCACCAGCATCTGTGCCTGTTCGGCGGCACGCTGTTCGGCCGGCATGAAGCGCAGCACGCCCCCCAGCTCTTCGATGCGCACGCCATAACTGCGCAGGACTTCCTCGGCAACACGGAACGCCTGCTCCGGCGGCATGGGCGCGGCCAGACTGAGGCTCAGCAGTTCCGGGCGGCGGCGCAGGGACTGGTCGATCTGGACCGGCAACCCCAGTTCCATGCCGTAGACGATGTTGATGAAGCTGTCCATCGCCACGCCATCGAGCACCAGCGATACCGGCTCGGTGCGCTGCATTGGCGGAATCCGGCTCAGGCCAGGATCGGCACGTTGTACTTCACGCACCGGTCCTGCGGGCTTCGGACCCGCCTCGATGCGTGGCCGCGACTGCTCGGCAGTCCGCTCCTGGTTGAGCACCTCATCGGCGCTGGCTTCTGTCTTTGGCTCGCGCAACGGCGGGGGCAACTGCGGCGGCCGGGTGGCGCAGCCAGCGGCCAGCAGCGTCACCAGCATTGCGGCCAGGAAAACGGCAAATCGGCTGGCACGGCCCGTAGGGGGCCGGGAGGGGTTCTGCGAATGCTTCACTGGCTCGGACTTAGGTTGGTTTGCGCGAATCGCGGGGACGCAAGGCCGCGGGTGGAAAGGCATCAACGCGTCCTCCGCGAAGGCTTGGCAGCATCAGACCGGGCACCGGCACGTGGAGTTCCGTTCGCCGGCACTTCCTCCTGGACGCGGTAAGCGTTGAACATCTCGTGCTCGTGACGCTCTCCCTTGCCGTCCACCCACTCCACGCCAAGACGCGAAACCTTCAGCACGCGGCCACCATCGGGTAGCCGCCCACCCGGCGGGATGCGCAGTTCGCCCGCACCCTGCACGCTGAAGAGTGCCTCGAAATTACGCCTGCCCCTGGCAATGCCCACGGGCATGGGTGGTGGCGGCTCATCGGCCTTGGCGGGGTCGGCTGCCACCGGCGGCGGCGGCGGCGCCGGCCATGGCGGAGTCTCCTGCCACTGCGCATCGAGGGCGGCAAAGTCGAGCACGGCGAGCTCCGGCACCTGCCAGTCAAGCGCAGCGGGCGGACTGGTCGAAACCGAGGGCGGCTCAGCACCGAACAGGATCGACGCGCCGGCCCCGAGACCCAGCGCAAGCAGGCCTGCCAGCGGGATTTTCCAGGCGCCGGTCATGGACCTTTCTCCTCTGCAGCGGCCGGGGCATCACCGGCGCCACGCTTGTAATAGAAGCGCACGACCATGTTGACCCGCGAGGATTTGGCCTGCTCGCCCAGCTCCAGGCGCTCGACCTGCACCCACGGCAAGCCCCGCGAAAGACCCCGCAGCAGCGCCGCCTGGCCGAACTCGGGAAGTTTTCCGTCGAGCCGCGTCAGCACCTGCTGCAGCTCGGCGTGGCCCGGCACATCCAGGACGCTTTCCACCTTGATCGCCGGCCCTTCCAGGCCGACCGTTCCGGCCAGCTCGGTGAGCCACGCACGCGCTTCGGCCTGCGCCTGGCCGGCGCTGCCTACCTGCATCATCTGCCGGCGCAGGGCGTCCAGCTCAGCTTCCGCCTTGCCTGCACGCTCCGTCCATTCGGGCTGTGCAGCCACCAGTTCCATGCGTTCGCGCAACTGCAGGTCGGCCTCGTACTGCGCGGCGGCCTTCGCCCGGCGGCCATCAATGGCATCAAGCACATGCAGGCCGGCAAAAACCACGATGACCATCGCCGCCACCCGCAGGCGGAGATTGCCCTGCCACTGCTCATGCACCTTGACCCACTGCACGCGAAGCTTGTCCCACAGTTCGCGGCTCATTCCTTGACCTCGTCGGTTGCGGCACTGGCCAGCTCGAACTCGAGCAGCATGCCTCCCTTGCCGGTGGGGGTCGCGGTGACGTCGGGCAGCCATGCTGCCTCGATGAAGGGAAGGATGAACTTGCGCGGATCAGCCTCGGGGGAGGCTACCGTCAACCGCAGCTTCCCCGGCTCACGGCTCCAGCTGGTCATCTGCGTGCCTTCGGGCAACAGCGAGAATACCTCCAGCATCAGGCGGTAATCACTGCTGGCCTCCTGCTGCAGAGCCAACAGGTCTTCGATCTTGCCCGCTGCGCTTTCGGCACGCTCGCGCGCGTCCAGCAACGGCTCAGCCTTCTTGCGCACCTGCTCCAGGCGCGCTGCTCCACCTTCGACGGCAGCATTCCAGCGCAGCAACGCCGTCACCTGCCAGCCCACCGCGAACAGCAGGACGAAGGCGATGCTCCACCACGCCAGGCGTTCGGCCAGCACCGCATCGATGGCGACCCGGCCCCCGGATTCGCCCCACGGCGTATCCGACCAGTCCATGCGCTGCGGATCCGGGACGGCCACGACATCCACCAGGCCCAGTCCGCCCGCACGCAGGAACCGCTGCCAGACCTGGAGATCCGGCGGGTTCGGCCACCACTGGCTGGCCTGCAGGCGCCCCTCATGCCAGATCTGTCCTTCCACGCCCTGCGACACGCGCAACAGGCGCGCGCCCGACTCCAGCGGCGGAGCATAGAGGCGGCTTTCCGGCAGCCAGCGCCGGTAATCGACCTGGTCATCGCCGTCCTCGCCCGGCATCCATATCCAATAGTGCGCGACACCCTGCTGCCAGGCGATATGCACCTTGGCACCGGGTGCAGGTTCGAAGCGCGGCACGGCCAGGCGCGCGGCGGCACGGCGCCGACGGGCCGGCAACTGCGAGAAATCATGCTGCCGGTACTGGCATTCACCGCGAGGAACGACCCATTCGCGCCCCCCCAGCAGGCCACCGGACGTCGGCGCGGTGCCATCATCCCGGACAAGGCTACGGCTCGGCAAAAATAGCGCCGTCGGTCGTTTTTGCAGTGTGGTCATCGGCAGGGCGTGGGACCGGGTAGGCGGCCAGAATTGTCCAAGGCCCTCGCCGATCGGCGAGGGGCGTCAATCTTATATGATAGCGCTGCCCCGGCCCTTTACGCCCCCATACGTCCAACCGCATCACATCCGAGGGCACGAACCGGTAATCCACGGCGGCGTCGCCCGGCAACAAGGCGCCCGCCATTGCCTCGACCTCCGAGGCGCGCACCAGCGGGCGCTGCGCCCGGCGGGCGAGCACGGCCTCGCAGGCCTGCGGGCAGTTCGGCACCCAGGCCGGCAGCAAAGCCGCAGGAACGGTGTTTAGGTTGACGGTCCCGGCGTAGTTGACCGTCACTTGCGAACCAATGGCCGCCAACCGGGCCGGGGGCAATTCGTCCCACGCCAGGACGTTGGCCAGTTCGCTGGGCAGCAACAGCGGCCGGTTCGGAGGCGGCGAGCGGCCAAGGCGTTCGTAATCGCGCCGCTCGGCGCCATTCAAACGATTCAGGTCGTCTTCGTCGATGTAGTCGAGCAGGGTGTCGCGCAGGCGAGGGATCTTTTCCGCCTCGACGCCGTTGGCCTGGAGGAAGCGTTCGATACTGCCGCTGGGCATCGCACGCAGCGAGAACAGCCCCGATTCGTCCTGGATGTCGAAAACGGCACTGCCACGCCCCTTGTAAAGCGTGCCGTCAAGCCGCAGTTCGCCACCCACAGGGTCTAGCACGGTCCCACCCAGTTCATCCAGCCGCCGGATCGCAAGCTCATCGTCACCCAATGGCTTCAGTGGCAATCCGGCCAGGGTGAACTCCCGCGTCGAGGCGACGTACAGCAGGGTATCGCGCGTTTCGAGCGCGGCCACCTCATCGTCGAGGCGTTCGCTGTCGACGTGCGCCTGCTCGACCTGCATGCGCGCCCACAGCGATATCAATCCCACCGCGACGGCGATGCCGGCGAGCAGCCATAGCGTCACCGCCAGTACGAAGCCGGACTGCCGACGGTTACTGGCCACCGATCAACTCCCTGAAACCCAGGTTCTGGTCCACCGGCCTCAGGTCCGAAGGCAGGTGGACCACCCAGTCCAGCTGGCGCCCCTGTGCGGTCACGGCCTGGAAACGGAGCAGGCGCGGCAGGATCGGCGGGGGCGGAGGCGAATCCGCAGGAGCCAGCTGCGCATCGAAACTGGGCGCCCGCGCCACGTCTGGCACTTCACCATGCCACTGCTGGATCCACTGCTCGTCCGTGGATGCATAGGAAAAGCCGGCGTCGCGCAGTGGTCCCTTGACGATGACGAGCTGCTTCACCGCGGAATCGGAATAGTTCAACGACATGCCACCACTCTCGTCCCGCGCAAGCCACCAGCGCACGCGACCACTGCCGCCGGTCACCAGCGGCACGGCGCTGATGAACGAGACGCTGTCGGCAGCGCCCTCGAAGACATCTCCCGTGCCTGTGGATGGAGGCTGGGCAGTGGCGATGTTCTCCCTGAACCACGCTTCCTGCAGCAGCATCTGCCGCGACTCGCCGTACAACCGCAACAGGCGCGTCCTCAAGCCCAGCGACTGCGACAGCGCCTGCATCAGCAACGCCATCAGCATGGACACGACAACCAGAGTCACCACTGCCTCCAGCAGGGTGAAGCCGGCCTGCCCGCGCGACATGGACTTTTTCATAGCACGCCGGGCTCACGCACTTGCTCATAGCCGACCCGGCGCAGCTCGATCTCCGCCAGCGGCTGCCCGTCCCGATCAAGCTCCAGACGCATCTTGTAGAGGCCCACCCGGTACAGCCCCGCGCGCTCATGCCCGGTGGTGGCGTCGCGGGGCGGCTCCACCGGCTCGGATGTCCAGCGCAGCCGCAGGTCGCCCAGCTCATGCTCGCCACGCGGCTGCTGGGCCGGATTGATGACCTGGATCCAGGCCACCGCATTGCGCAGGGCCGATTCGCGCTCGCGCACCTTCTCCGCCCTGGCCACCATGCTCAGCGACTGGTTCATGGCGGCAAACAACGCCATGCCGACCGAGGCAAGGATCGCCAATGCGACGATCGCCTCGAGCAGCGAGAACCCACGCTGTCGTTCAGTTCGCATCGCCGACAGCGCAGTCCGGCATCTGCAGATGCCAGCTCTCGACCAGGCCTTCCGCGCGCACCTGCACATCGGCGGCGTCGCAGATCCCGTTCTCCCTCACCCGCACCGGACTCAGGGCCACCACGCTCCACCCTTGCGGGAGCGCCAGCAGCGTTGAAAGGTCGTCATGCTCGTTCAGGGTGATGGCAGTGGCCTGACGACGCGCCTGCATCGGCAGCTCCTCGAGCTGCCGCACCACCTCGGCACGATCACCGCTGCGACTGATCGCCGCCACCGTCTGCGAAAGGCGCGGGGCGACAAGCGCCACGACCATGGAAGTCAACGCCAGCACGATCAGCAATTCCAGCAGGGTGAAGCCGCACTGCGCAGCCACCCGCCGGGCGCCGGCATCACTTGCCTGGCAGGAACCCGACGTCCGCATCATTGCCCTCGCCCCCGGCCTTGCCATCGGCGCCGAACGAATACACCGCGAACGGCAGGCCGTCGCGCCCGGGGATCGCATACTGATAGGGATTGCCCCAGGGATCGGACGGCACCTGCTCATCCAGGTAGGGGCCCCGCCAACGGGCCTTGGCGCGCTCATCGGCGGGAGCGACGTAAAGCACGGACAGGCCTTCGCTCTCGGTCGGGATGCGCCCCACTTCGAGGCGGAAGGTCTCGACCGCGCCGCGCAGGAGGCGCGTCTGCGTTTCGGCCACCTGGACCTTGGAACTGTCAACGCGACTGAACAGGCGCGGGCCGACAAGGCTGGCGATCAATCCGATGATCACCAGAACCACCAGCATTTCCAGCAGGGTAAAGCCCGATTCGATTCGATGGGAACGCATGTGATACTCCGGAAATGACTTACAGACGCACGTCGTTGACACTGGTGATGGCCAGGATGATGGCGGTCATGATCGTGCCTACCACGATGCCAATCACGATGATCGCCAGAGGCTCGACAAGCTGCAGCGTGCGCTTCATACGGTCCCGGCCGATTGTCTCATACAACTTGCCGAGCGCCGTGAGCAGCTTGGGCAGTTCGCCACTGGCTTCGCCGACCGCGACAAGGTCGTAACCGGTGTCGTTCAGCGCCCGATGCTCGCGCAGCGAGACGGCAATGGACTTGCCGGCCTTCACCGACTTGGCGACAGCGCCCAGGCGGTCGCGCAGGAAGCCCATCTTGACCGATGCGGCGGCCAGGTTGAGGGCGCGGATCAGTTCCACCTTGCCGCCGAGCAGCGCCGCAAGGGTGCTTGCCCAACGCCCCACCTCGGCCTCGATCAGCCATTCCCCCAGCACCGGCAGGCGCGCCGCACGCTCGATCAGGCCTGCGGTGAACCCCGGGAGCTTGAACACCATGCGCAGTGCCACGGCGATGGCCAGCACCGCCGCCAGCACCAGCCATGCGTGCGAACTCAACCAGACGCCGGTACTGATCACCCAGCGCGAAAGCGCGGGCATGCTGTCCCCATGCTGGGTTAGCAGGCCGCCGAAACGCGGCACCACCCACATGAAGATGATTCCCACGGCAGCGATGCCAGAGCCCACCAGTACCAGGGGATAGATCAATGCCCCGGTCATTTCCTGTCGGACCCGCTGGTCGTATTCGAACTGTTCGACGCCACTGCGCAACGACTCGGCCAGCCTGCCGGTGGCTTCACCAGCCTGGACGAGCTGGTGGAAGTACTCCGGCACGGGCAGGACGGAGGAACGCAAGGCCATGCTGAAGCTCTCGCCCCGCCGCACCATCCGCTCCATGTCCGCAAACGCGGCTACCAGCGAGGCGTGATGGCTGGAGTGGGCCAGCGAGGACAGCGCGGTCACCAGCCGGACACCCGCCTCGAGCAGGGTGGTGAACTCGTGCAGCATCAACTGCAGCTCACGCGTGGACGCCTTGCCCCGCTTGAAACCGCGCCATGCCGGACGGACCGGAGTAAGCGCCGATACGGTCAACCCCTGTGCCGCCAGCAGGCGCGACGCCTCGGCTTCGCTGGCTGCTTCCACATTGCCGGTCGCCCGCTTGCCGGCGCGGTCGAACGCCTCGTAACGGAAGCCTGCGCTCTCACTCATCGAGACTGATTCCCCCGGTCACGCGCACGACCTCGTCGATGCTGGTCAAGCCCGCGCGCGCCTTGAGCAGGCCGTCCTCGCGGAGGCCGCGCCCGCCCTGCGCATCAGCGAGGGCGCGCATGCGCTCGGCCGGTGCGCGGGCGACGATCAGTTCCTGCATGGCGGGGGTAACGTCCACCAGCTCATAGATGCCCACCCGGCCGCGGTAACCGCTGCCCTGACAGCTTGCGCACCCCTTCGGCTGGCGCCAGTCGGCCGGAGCGCCATCCTCCGCCATGCCGGCGACCAGTGCCTCGATCGCCGGGGGCGCCTGGGCCGGTTCGGCGCACCGGGTACAGAGCTTGCGCACCAGCCGCTGCGCCTGCACCGCGCGCACGCTGGTCGCCACCAGGAACGGCTCGACCCCCATGTCCGTCAGGCGGGTGAAGGCGCTCACCGCATCGTTGGTATGCAGGGTGGACAGCACCAGGTGGCCGGTGAGGGCGGACTGGACGGCGATGGCCGCCGTCTCCAGATCACGGATTTCACCAATCATGATGACGTCCGGATCCTGGCGCAGGATGGCGCGCAGCGCACGGGCGAACGTGTAGCCGATCTCGGCATTGCACTGGATCTGGGTGACGCCCTTGACCTCGTACTCGACGGGGTCCTCGACCGTGATGATCTTGCGATCGGCCTGGTTGAGTTCTTCCAGCGTCCCGTAAAGGGTCGTTGATTTACCCGAGCCGGTCGGGCCGGTGACGAGGATGACCCCATGCGGTTCGCGCGCCCAGGCACGGAACAGCTTCAGGTCCTGGGGCGAGAAACCGAGCCGCTCGAGGTTCAGGTCTTCCCGCTCCTTCGGCAGCAGGCGCATCACGATCGATTCGCCATGCACGGCCGGGACCGCCGAAGCGCGTATGTCCACTTCCTTGCCACTGACGCGGATGCTCAGGCGCCCGTCCTGCGGCAGGCGGCGTTCGGCGATGTCCATGCCGGATATCAGCTTCACGCGCGAGGCCACCGCCGGATAGCGGCTGGCAGGCAGGGTCATGCGGGAATGGAGGATGCCGTCAATGCGCATGCGCACATGGAACTGGGCCTCCTCGGGCTCGATGTGGACGTCGGACGCGCGCAGGTCCATCGCCTGCGCAAGCATGTTGTTCACCAGCTCGATGACCGGCGCTTCTTCCGCCAGCTCGCGCAGATGATTGACATCATCGTCCCAGGAGGGATCGGAGCCACCGCCCCCGGCATTGGCCAGTTCAAGCAGGCGCGCGAGCTCCTGCGACTGCAGCAGCCGCCATTGCCAGGGCCGGTCGGGAAACGCGCGCAGCAGCGCTTCGTTGACGACCGGCTCGAGCGGATCGGCGGCGGCGACCAGGATCCCATCGCCAGCGGGCGATTCCCACGCCACCACGCCATTGTCCAGCCACCAGCCCAGCGCGAACGGCGATGCGCTCAGCAGGCTGCGGATCGCCTCCCCCTCCATGGGCCATTCGGAGGCATGGATCAACGGTATGCCCAGCTGTTCGGAAAGTACCGGCAGCAGCGATTCTTCGGACAGGGCGCCAAGCCGGACCAGGACGCTGCCGATGCGCCCGCCGTACTGCTCCTGGAAGGCCAACGCCTTGCCCACGTCATTGCCGGAGACCAGCCGGCGCTCCACCAGAATCTCGCCCAGCCGCCGCCCTGCGATGCCTGCTGCAGCAGAGGCCGGCAGGGGGTGCGTTTCAATCGACGGATTCATGCTTGGACGGTCCAGAGGGCGCGGTGCGGTACCGGAGGCATGGGGTTGCGGCGCATCGACCCCGCAACCGTGCACTGACTCGAAGGTAGGCCGGGCGACATGGTAGCCGCAAAACCCGAACCGGAGCCATGCCCTCCATGGGCGCGCGCAGGCATGCCGTGGCCTGGCATGCGGCCCTTCCCCCGCGGTGCAACCCGGCCGCCTATCGCGGCTGCCCCTGTGCGCGCTGCGCCAGTTCACCCAGCACCCGGCCCACGCCTTCGCGCCAATCGGGCAGCTCAAGGCCGAAGTCCGCCACCAGCGCCGACGTATCCAGGCAGGAATATGCGGGCCGCCGAGCCGGCGTCGGATACTGCTCCGTGGTGATCGGCAGCACCTGCGGCAGACGCTCGATCATGCCCATCGCACCGGCCTGCCTGAAGATCTCCTCGGCAAAACCGTGCCAGCTGGTCTGCCCCGATGCGGTCAGGTGCCAGGTGCCGGACAGGCCGTCCGGGTGCCGCAGCGCGTGCGCGGTGACGTCGGCGATCAGCCCCGCCGGGGTCGGCGTGCCGATCTGGTCGGCGACCACGCGCAGCTGGTCGCGCTCGGCGCCCAGGCGCAGCATGGTGCGCAGGAAATTGCCGCCATGCGCGGCATACACCCACGCGGTGCGGAAGATCAGGTGGCGTCCGCCGGCGACGCGCACCGCATCCTCGCCGTCGCGCTTGCTGGTGCCGTAGACGCCCAGCGGCGCGGTCGGCGCGTCCTCGCGGTAAGGCGTGCCACCCTGCCCGTCGAACACGTAGTCGGTGGAATAGTGCACCAGCGGCACGCCATGGGCGGCGCACCAGCGCGCGAGCACGCCCGGGGCCTGCGCATTGGCGCGGAACGCGGCCTCCGGCTCCTGCTCGGCACGGTCCACCGCGGTATGGGCCGCGGCATTGACCACGACCGCCGGCTGCAGGCGGTCCAGCAGCGCCGGCAGGCTGTCGGGGCGGTCGAAATCGGCCACCTCGCAGGCACTGCCGTCGGCCAGCGTGCCGCTACGGGTAGTGGCGACCACCGTGCCCAGCGGCGCCAGCGCGCGCAGCAACTCCCGGCCGACCTGGCCGTTGCCCCCGAACACCAGCACCGTCATGGCATGTACACCGGCAGCCGCTCCTCGGCGATCTCCGCCAGGAACGGCGCGCTCTCGTCCTTGGCCGACAGCGTCGGCGCGCTGATCGGCCAGTCGACGGCGATGTCGGCATCGTTCCAGCGCACGCCGGCATCGGCTTCCTTGACGTAGACATCGGTGCACAGATAGCTGAACACCGCCCGCTCGGAGAGCACCGCGAAACCGTGCGCGAAGCCTTCGGGGATCCAGAACTGGCGGTGGTTCCCGGCGCTGAGCAGCACCGCTTCCCAGCGCCCGAAGGTCGGCGAGCCGCGGCGGATGTCCACCGCCACGTCATAGACCTCACCCTCGAGCACGCTGACCAGCTTGCCCTGCGGCCGCGGCCACTGGTAGTGCAGGCCCCGCAGCACGCCCTTGACCGAAGTGGAGACGTTGCTCTGCACGAACTTCGTCGGCAGCCCGTGCGCGGCGAAGCGCTCGGCGTTCCAGGTCTCGAAGAACATGCCGCGGGCGTCGCCGAACACCGCCGGCTCGATCACCACGCAGCCGGGCAGCGAGGTTTCGATGACCTTCATGGCACGACCCCGCGCTGCAGCAGTTTCTGCAGGTACTGGCCATAGCCGTTCTTGAGCAGCGGCGCGGCCAGCGCTTCCAGCTCGGCCGCGCCGATCCAGCCCTGCCCGTAGGCGATTTCCTCGGGGCAGCAGACCTGCAGGCCCTGGCGGGTCTGGATGGTCTCGATGAAGTTGGACGCCTCCAGCAGCGACTGGTGGGTACCGGTGTCGAGCCAGGCGTAACCACGCCCCAGCTGCTCCAGGTACAGCGCACCGGCGTCCAGGTAGCACTTGTTCAGGTCGGTGATCTCCAGCTCGCCGCGCGGCGAGGGCCTGAGCCCGGCGGCATGGTCGCTGGCATTGCCGTCATAGAAATACAGCCCGGTGACCGCGTAGTTGGAGCGCGGGTTCTCCGGCTTCTCGACCAGCCCGACGACCTTGCCGTCCTTGTCGAACTCGGCCACGCCGTAGCGCTCCGGGTCATTGACCCAGTAGCCGAACACGGTGGCACCGGTATCGCGCGCGTCGGCGCTGCGCAGCAGCTGGCGCAGGCCATGGCCGTGGAAGATGTTGTCGCCCAGCACCAGGCAGCTCGGCTTGCCGGCGACGAAATCGCGGCCGATCAGGTAGGCCTGCGCCAGCCCGTCGGGGCTCGGCTGCACCGCGTAGCGGATGTCCATGCCCCACTGCGAGCCATCGCCCAGCAACGCCTGGAACAGCGCCTGCTCATGCGGTGTGTTGATGATCAGCACCTCGCGGATGCCGGCCATCATCAATACGCTGAGCGGGTAGTAGATCATCGGCTTGTCGTACACCGGCAGCAGCTGCTTGCTGACGCCCTTGGTGATCGGATACAGCCGCGTGCCGGAACCGCCGGCGAGGATGATGCCTTTGCGTTGGGTCATGTCGTCTCCGGTGTCAGGCGGCGGTGCCGATGCGCTGCAGGCGATAGCTGCCGTCGAGCACGCCGTTGACCCACGCCTGGTTGTCCAGGTACCAGTCCACGGTGAAGGCGATGCCCTGCTCGAAGGTGTAGGCCGGCTCCCAGCCCAGCTCGTCCTTCAGCTTGGACGCATCGATCGCATAGCGGCGGTCGTGGCCCGGGCGGTCGGAAACGTAGGTGATCTGGCTGCTGCGCGGCTTGCCGTCCTCGCGCGGGCGGCGGGCATCGAGCAGTGCGCAGATCGCCTGCACCACCTCGATGTTCTGCTTCTCCGAGTTGCCGCCGACGTTGTAGGTCTCGCCCACCCTGCCCTTGGCCAGCACCGTGCGGATCGCTTCGCAGTGGTCGGTGACGAACAGCCAGTCGCGCACCTGCCTGCCGTCGCCGTACACTGGCAGCGGCTCGCCGGCCAGCGCCTTGGCGATCACCAGCGGGATGAGCTTTTCGGGGAAGTGGTACGGACCGTAGTTGTTGGAGCAGTTGGTGGTCAGCACCGGCAGCCCGTAGGTGTGGTGGAACGCACGCACCAGGTGGTCCGAGGCGGCCTTGGACGCCGAATACGGCGAGTTCGGCGCATACGGCGTGGTCTCGGTGAACTTGCCGGTCTCGCCCAGCGTGCCGTAGACCTCGTCGGTGGACACGTGCAGGAACCTGAACGCCTCGCCCTGTGCGGCCGGCAGTGCCTTCCAGTAGTCGCGCACCGCTTCGAGCAGGCCCAGGGTGCCGACCACGTTGGTCTGGATGAAGGCGCCGGGGCCATCGATCGAGCGGTCGACATGGCTCTCGGCGGCGAAGTTCAGCACCGCGTCGGGCCGGTGCTCGGCCAGCAGGCGCTCGACCAGGACACGGTCACCGATGTCGCCCTGGACGAAAACATGGGCCGGGTTGCTTTCCAGGCTCGCCAGTGTGCGCAGGTTGCCTGCATAGGTCAGGGCATCGAGGTTGACGACCTTGATGCCGCGGGCGACCGCCTCCAGCACGAAGTTGCCGCCGATGAAGCCGGCACCGCCGGTCACTAGCCAGGTGGGCACTATTCTTGTCTCCTGTGGCGTCCATTTGCCCGGATCTCCGCGATCCGAAGCTTGTTCCAGGCGGCACAGGATACAGGCTGCCCCGCCCCCACTACCTTGCCGCCACCGAAACGTGCGGTAACGGTCACGCCAGCAGCGGACAGGGACGGGTCGACGACGTCCCGGCCCGCGCAACTGTCCATACGCATTCGCACGGCAATCCCCCACCCGCTAGAATCGGGCCTTCATCTGTCCGGCACTGGCGCCGGCCCCCTGCAACCGAAGGATCCCGCAGCACATGAAAATCCTCGTCGCGTACAAGCGCGTGGTGGACTACAACGTCCGCATTCAGGTCAAGCCGGATGGTTCCGGCGTGGTCACCGACGGCGTCAAGCTCTCGCCCAACCCGTTCGACGAAATCGCACTGGAAGAAGCCCTGCGCCTGCGCGACAAGGGCATCGCCAGCGAAGTGGTGGTCGCCACCATCGCCCCGGCCGACGCCCAGGCGCACCTGCGCAACGGCCTGGCCATGGGCGCCAACCGCGCCATCCACGTGGTCACCGACCAGGCCATCCAGCCGCTGACCGCCGCCCGCACCCTGCTCAAGCTGGTGGAAAAGGAACAGCCGGACCTGGTCATCCTCGGCAAGCAGGCCATCGACGACGATGCCAACCAGACCGGGCAGATGCTGGCCACGCTGTGGGCACGCCCGCAGGCCACGTTCGCCTCCAGGGTCGAGATCGCCGACGGCAAGGCCACGGTCACCCGCGAAGTGGACGCCGGCCTGGAGACGCTGGAAGTGGAACTGCCGGCGGTGATCACCACCGACCTGCGCCTGAACGAACCGCGCTTCATCAAGCTGCCGGACATCATGAAGGCCAAGGCCAAGCCGCTGGAAACCCTGCAGCTGGCCGACCTGGGGGTCGAAGCCGCCGACACCTTCAAGACCACCCACTACGCCGCGCCGGCCAAGCGCAGCAAGGGCGTGATGGTGAAAGACGCCGCCGAACTGGTGGCCGCACTCAGGCAGAAGGGGCTCTTGTGATCACCCCTGATCACGAGCCCGGCCATACACGGCCGGACTTTCCAATGCCGAAGCCTTGCGCCCCATTTGAAGGAAGTTCCGATGTCTAAAATTCTCGTAATCGCCGAACACCTGGACGGCAAGCTCAACAGCGCCGTGGCCAAGACGGTCTCGGCCGCGGCCGCCATCGGTGGCGACATCGACGTGCTGGTGCTGGCCGCCGATCCGGCCGCCATCGCCGCCGAAGCCGCGCAGATCGCCGGTGTCGGCAAGGTGCTGACCATCGCCAACCCGGCCAACCAGCACGCCGTGGCCCAGGTCCAGGCCCCGCAGATCGCCAAGGCCGCCGCCGGCTACAGCCACGTGTTCGGCCCGTCCACCACCACCGGCAAGGACCTGATGCCGGCGGTTGCCGCGCTGCTGGGCGTGAACCAGGTCTCCGACCTGATGGCCGTCGACGGCACGCACACCTTCAAGCGCCCGATCTACGCCGGCAACGCCATCATCACCGTCGAGGTGCCGGCCGACCAGGTGGTGGTGGCCACCGTGCGTGCCGCCTCCTGGCCGGAAGCGGCCAGGGGCAACAGCGCCCCGGTCGAAGCCATCATCGTCGATGTCGCGCTGCCCGCGCACACCCGTTTCGTCGGCCTGGCCGCCGGCAAGAGCGACCGCCCGGACCTGCAGAGCGCCAAGCGCGTGGTGTCCGGCGGCCGCGGCGTCGGTTCGGAAGAGAACTTCAAGGTGATCTACCAGCTGGCCGACAAGCTCGGTGCCGCGGTCGGCGCCTCGCGCGCCGCGGTCGACGCCGGCTACGTGCCCAGCGACATGCAGGTCGGCCAGACCGGCAAGATCATCGCACCCGAGCTGTACATCGCCGTGGGCATTTCCGGTGCCATCCAGCACCTGACCGGCATCAAGGACGCCGGCACCATCGTGGCCATCAACAAGGACGGCGACGCGCCGATCTTCGAAGTGGCCGACATCGGCCTGGTCGGCGACCTGTTCGCCATCCTGCCCGAGCTGGAAGCGGCGCTCTGACGCCGCGCGTGGCGGCAGCCGCAACCGGTTGCCGCCACCATCATGCCGCCCGCCTGCGCGGGCGCCTGTACTTTCGCGTCGCTGGGTCCGTCTGCGCACGGACGAGGACATCGCGGCTTCATGCGCCGGCCGCCCCCGCACCTTCCCGTCGCGGCGGGTGCTCCTGACATTGCAGGCATGCCGGGCGCCACCATGACGCCTGCAGATCTCCTGCGCGTCCCGCACGACGGCCGTCGCGCGGACCTCCGCTGCCCCGGACCACCACCGTGGATGCAGCAGGGGCGGGTACGCGCCAGGCCGGCCGGAACCGGCAGACGCTGCTAGCCCCGGGCAGCGGGTGACACCCTTGAAAGCGACCGGTGGATCGGCCGCTTGGGCACCGTCTGGATGTCATACCCCAGGAAAGCCAGCAGAAACTGCAGCCCGCTGATGATCGCCAACGTCGGCAGGACCACGGTACCGGTGGATGCAGCCACCCCGGAACGGCTGGCGATCCACCAGTGCACGCCACCGTAGACCAGCCCACCGCTCAGCAGCACCATGGCAGCCAACAGCTCAAGGGATGCGACCGAAAGATCCCGCAGGTAGTAGCGGTACACGATCCTCTTGAAGAAATTCTTCGAATGCTTCAACGAGAACTCGCCGATCACCCGGGATATCTTCAGGCTGCTTTCTTCATCGCCATACTTCGCGTCCATCGGCACATCCACCACCACTGCCCGCATCGTGTTCAGGCGGAACAGCATGTCGGTTTCAAAGAAGTAGCGCCTGCTGATCGAATTGACCGGAAGCCTTTCAATTATCCGCGCGTGGATGGCGGTGTACCCGTTGGTGGGATCGAACACGTCCCAGTAACCGGTCGACGCCTTTGACATGAAGGACAGCCCCAGGTTTCCGATCCGGCGAAGCCATGGCATCTGCCGGATCTCGCCGAGATCCCAGAACCGGTTTCCCTTGGTGTAGTCGGCCTCGCCCATCATGATGGGACGCACGAACTGATACAGCAGCGCGGGATCCATCTGGCCATCGCCGTCGAGCTTGACCACGATGGTGGCGCCGTCGGCAACCGCACGCTGGTATCCGCTGAGCATCGCCCCGCCAACCCCCTGATTCACCGCATGCCGCACCACCACCACCCGCGGATCCCGGCACTCGCGCTCGATCAGATCACCGCTTCCATCCGGGCACGCGTCGTCGACGCAGTAGATCCGGCTTACCCGGTCGTCGATCGCGTCGATCACCTGCAATACGTGCCTGCGCACCTTGTAGCAGGGAATGACGACTGCAATGACGTCACCAGATTCCATCGATTCCATAGCGAAATTACCCATATTCATGGCCGTCCGCGCCACCGGCATGGACACTCGAACCCAGATTCTCAGCCAACACCGCTCTACGCGATGACAAATTCGGTTCTTCCGGTCACTGGCAGGCCCCGGCCTGGTCGAAGCGATAGAGGCTCTGCGGGCCGAACTCGAACCGCGCAAGCGCCTCCCGCTCCACATGCACATCGGACGGGGCGATGATCCAGCTCACGCCCGGCGGCAGTTCGCCCGCGAAATCGGCCGCCTTGCCGATGCTGCGGACATGCTGCAGGTTGGCGAACTGCATGAGGAAGAACGACGACCGGCCATAGCGGTCGTCGACAAGGACCAGGCCGGTTCCCGGCGGCGCGCCCAACAGACACTCCCCGAGCATTTCCCCGGCTTCGATCATCGCGCGGTTGTCCCGTGCGCTCTGCCGCAGCCAGTTGGCCATCTGCACATGGCTGCCGAGCATCAGGAGCACGAGGTAGACCAGATAGGCCCTGGCCGCGAACCTGTTGCGGAGAGCGCAGATAAGAGAAGCGACCGCCGCAAGCACGACCAGCCACATCATCCAGTTGTTCACTCCCGGGAGCGACCAGTGCTTCAGGCCGGAGGTGAAGAAAACGAAGATATCGGGATAGTCCCATGGATAGAGCCGGTACTGGAAACGCAGGTAGAAGCAGAACATGAGCACCGAAACCAACAGGGCCGCGCTCATCACCTTCAGCCTTCGCGAGGCGTAAACGCCCCATACCGAGAACAGCAGCAGCAACGGCAGTAGCGGTTCCAGGTAGCGACCGTGGAGGCGGTACTTCTCGAACTCGCTCACTTGCGACGCAGCATTGGTGAACGCACCGATCATCGCCAGGAACGCAATCCCCAGCAGCGCGACGAGAACCGCGAACCGCCTCCGCTGAAGAGCGTCGTCGGCAAGTGGCGCCTCGCTCCGCCCCGTTGCCAGCGACCTTGCCACCCCCCAGCACTCCCCGGCGATCACCAGGCAGCCCGGCGCGAACATCAGCATCAGCACCCATGCGTGCCCGACGACATAGTCGAGCATCGACCAGGCATTGCCCAGCAGATACGCCGGCGATGACAAGCGCTGCAGGTAGTACGCGTAGAAGCTCGAAACCATCCCCCCGGTGCCGCCGCCCCCGTCCGCGTCACCGGAGAGCCGGCGCACCAGGTAGACAACTGCGCCGGTCGAGAGCAGGTAGAGCGCCCCGCGCACCGCCCCCGACTTCAGCGCCGCCCACCTGCCGTCGACCCGGGCCAGCAGGTCGGACACCATGAAAAACGCGGCGATGCCGACCACCAGCGCCGCAGCGTGCGGCTTTGCAAAATATGCAGCTGCCGACACCAGCGCCGGCAACAGTACCGCCCACGGCGAACGCCGCGACGCGGCCCACAGGGCCAGGGCGACGCCGGCATAGACCAGGGCCTGGAATTCAACCTCGGGAAGAAGAAGCGTCGAATAGAATGAAAACGGCAACAGCAGATAGAGTATCGAGGAGATTGTCGCGGTCCTGCGGTCGAATACCCTGTTGCCCAGCACAAACACCAGCAACGACGCAACGACGAAAACCAGGACGTTGAACAGGCGCCCGACCAGCGCCACGCGCTCCACTGAAACCAGCGTCCATGCGTCGAAAAGAACGCGATAGAGCTTGTTGTCGATCGGCTGCATCGCCGGATCGTAGCGATACAGTTCCTGCCCCTGTGCCGCGTACTTGGCCCCCATGAAGTAGGCATACTCGTCGCTGGCCATTACCGGCGATTCGGTCGACACCACCCTGGCAACCAGGATCACAAAGGCAACGAACATCGCCACCAGGAGCGACTTCGGTACCTGTGCGACCCGCACCTGCCGCCAGAAATGCTTCATAGAACAATCCACCCCACAGGAAGGAAGATGCCTGGAACCCGGGCATCCCCTGCATCACATTTGAAGAAAAGGCCGGCGCCGGTTACTTGAGAATCACGGCCCGGCCGTTGTCGCAGACGACACTCTGCCCGCCACGGCGGTAGGAGAGCGTCAAACGGTAGGTGCCGGCATCCAGGGCCGATGCATCGATCTCGCTTGAGAAGCCAGATTTCAACGCACCGGCGGCCCCGCCATGGGCCTGCTGCACATCCGGACGCTCGATGGCGGGTACCACCTTGTGCTGCCAGACGCGACCGTCGCCGGACTGCGAAGCGATGCGCACCACCAGCTCGGAAGGCGCGTCGCCACCGACCTCGTCAATCAGCCAGCCGGCGACCGGGAACTGCCTGCCTTTCACCGCGATGGGATTCATGTCCTGCACGACGACACCATCCACCGCCTCGATGTTGCAGGCGCCCGAAAGCAACGGCGCGACGCCGGAGGGGGCTTCGACGATCAAGCCCCCATTCTCCGCAGCGGCACCGGCCGGGTCACCGGAAGCGGACTGCTCGGGACGGCTGCAGGCGGCCACGAGAAGAACCAGGGCCAGGGGGACAAGACGCTTCATATTCATTCTCTGGATGATCAGGTGATTCACGTTGGGCATGTCAATGCTGGAACGTCGTCGCTCCTGAAAGCGCGACGCTCCTGTCATTGATCCTGGTAAAGCCGTAGCGCGGCGCCGGAACCGGCCCGCGGTGTGCGAAGAACACGTCGTGCTGATATACCTGACGCGAAGATGGAACACAATGGAAAACCATGCTCCGCCGGGTCAGATCGGGGTTCAGGGCGGGGCTGCCGCCATGCGGCAACTGCGGGTGCCAGATCGCGACATCGCCCTTCTTAAGCGCCACCACCGTCGGGGTGCCAAAACCGGAAGCGGCCCTGATCACGTCCCCGTAGTACTGCTCCAGCGATTCGTTTATCAGCGCATCGCGCGCCGCCGCGGGCATGCGCGCCGCCACTGCGTCGTAGATCCGATGGGGGTCGCAATCAAAACGATGTCCGCCAGGGACATACATGAGTGGCCCTGCATCGATCGAGACGTCCTCGAGCGCAACCCACATCCCGAAAAAAAGGTTGCGCGGGAAGGTCTCGAAGAAGGGCGAGTCGCGATGTATGGGCTGCTGGCTTCCATGCTCGAAATACAACGAGGAATAGACCGAGGCCTCGTCACCAAGCAGGAAATCAAGAATCGCCATCAACCGCGGGTTGCACCCGATGTTCGCGGCCGCCCCCGAGGTCAGATGGAAATTTACCACCCGCAGCAAGCGCCCGCTGGCGTCCTTGTGCTGCTCCACCTCGGCACCGAGATCATCGATGAAGCGCCGGTAGTCGTTGACCACCGCGTCGCATTCGGCGCCGGCTATTGCTGCCGGGAGCACCGCGAACCCATCGTTGATCATGCGCGAGCCGATGGCCTCCAGCTGCGCATCTCCCGCTGCGCGCCGCCCCAGCTGGGCGACCGCGTCTACCTGATCCAGCCACAGTCCTTCCATCGCCCCACCCCTCAGCAACTCGACAATTGAATTGAAAAGCCGGAAAGCCGTTCCGGAGCCTCAGGCAGAGGTCGCTGGCTTGGTGGCGACGAAAACCACGGGCCATGCATGTCCGTCCGGATAGGGACATCCGTTGGTGAGCACGCCCTCGACGGGGTTGAACGCCAACCGCGCCTCGACGCCACAAAAGCCCGCTGCCGCCACCATGTCGAACAGGTCCTGCCCGAACTGGGTGAAGACCAGCGCCCCCTCTTCGTCGACCGGGTTGCCATGATAGGCAGCGGGCAGGTCATGCACCAGCACGCCATCGCGCAGCCACGCGCGCCTGATGGAGATGGCCAGCTCCTCATAGAACGGTGTCGAAAAAACCAGGCGGCCGCCAGGCACGAGAATCCGATGGCACTCGCGCAGCGCCGCCATCGGATCGGGCATGTGCTCGAGGACATCGAAGTGCATCACCAACCCCAGCGAACCGCTTGCATAGGATGTGTCGTCCATGCTCTCGTGGCGCACCTGCAGGCCACCGTGCTCGACCATATCCCCAGAGCGGTACTGCGTCCCAAGGAACTCGCTTCCGGTGATGCCGGGCAGCCGCCGGAGCAGGGGCCCGAACATCGGCGTGAGCCGCTCGAATACAGCCGCCTCCGGCACGGCATCCATGCGTGCGAGCACATCGTCGACGACGGCAAGCACACCCCGCATCCTCCCGTTCAGGCCACATGCGCACAGCATGCCCTCGGAAAGGTTCGCCCAGCCCTCCGCCTCGAGCGGCTGGACGAACCAGCTCCAGATGCCGCATCCCCTGCAATAGCCGAACGCCCGCCCCTGGTCGAACGCCTGCTTTTCCAGCATCAGCGCCACCGGCGACAAAGCATCCATCACCGCCTGCAGCGATGACATGCCATCGAAACCGCGCCTGGATTCATCTGCAACCTGCATCACATCTCCTTCGCACGATGCGCAAGCGGTTCTCGCCTATAATTCATCGTTTGAACGCGCCGATACAAGGCCCATCGGGACAGACGCCGGCTACGCCAGCCCAGGACAGTAACTTAATGCTCCGTTCAGGACCCACATCCACTTCATCCATATCCCCCTTGGCGCTTTCCGCATCGATCTGGCACCACCGCGCCACGATCCGTGCACTGGCCAAGCGCGAGGTGCAGAGCAAGTACAGGGGGTCGGTACTCGGGGTTTTCTGGTCACTGATCAACCCGCTGTTGATGCTGGCCATCTACACGTTCGTCTTCAGCGAGATATTCCGCATGCGCTGGGGCGGCGGGCTCGATCACCCGCTGGATTTCGCGCTGATGCTTTTCACCGGAATGATCATATTCGGATTCATCTCCGAAACCCTGTCGCGCGCGCCCCACCTGATCACCGGCAATCCAAATCTCGTCAAGAAAATCGTATTCCCGCTGGAAATATCGGCACCGGTGACGGTAATCAGCGGATTGTTCCAGCTCATGATCGGCCTCGCGTTGCTGCTGCTGGTATTCACTGTGACCAAGGGAGCGCCACCGGCAACCGTCCTGCTGTTCCCCGTCATCGCAACCCCGCTCGTCCTGCTTACCCTTGGCGCGACCTGGTTCATTTCGTCGCTCGGGGTTTTCATCCGCGACATCAGCCAACTGATCGCGCACCTGCTGATGGTGACGATGTTCCTGTCTCCCATCTTCTACCCGATAACCGCGATCCCGGAGAAATTCCGTCCGTTCTTCTATCTGAACCCACTGACATTCCTTGTCGAGCAGACCCGCAGGATACTCATCCTCGGCCTGCAGCCGGATTGGCAGCAGCTGATCGCGTTTACCGGCATATCGGCGCTTGTCTGCTACCTCGGGTTCGTCTGGTTCCAGTTCACCCGCAAGGGATTCGCAGATGTCCTCTGAGATCGCACTGCGCGTCAACCATGTCAGCAAGGTATTCCGTGCGTACTCGAATCCGGCGAAGCGCCTCACCCACGCGCTCGGCATTCGCGCGAACACTGTCCTGAGGAAGGTCGGGCTGCCGCAGTTGGCGACCGACCACGACGCGATACAGGAGTTCGTCGCACTCGACGACATCAGCTTCGAAGTGATGCGGGGCCACACAACGGGCATTGTCGGACGCAATGGCGCCGGCAAGTCCACGCTGCTGCAGATCATCGCGGGCACGCTGGCCCCCAGCCAGGGCACGGTCGAGGTCAGCGGGAGGATCGCAGCGCTGCTGGAGCTCGGCTCCGGCTTCAACCCCGAGTTCAATGGCATCGAGAATGCCAGACTCAACGCCGCCATTCTCGGCCTCTCTCCGGAGGAAATCGACGCACGGATGGACTCCATCCTGGCATTCGCCGATATCGGCCACTTCGTGAACCGGCCGGTCAAGACCTATTCCTCCGGCATGATGGTTCGCCTCGCATTCGCCGTGCAGGCCCAGGTGGACCCGGAGATACTCATCGTCGATGAAGCCCTGGCCGTCGGCGATGCCAAGTTCCAGTCCAAGTGCTTTGCCCGGCTGGATGCATTGAAGGAAACGGGAACCTCCATCCTGTTCGTGTCCCACTCCACGGAACAGATCGTCAGCCACTGCGATGACGCCATCCTGATCGAGGGCGGGCAGCTGCGGCAGCGCGGGCAGCCGAAGGACGTGGTCCATACCTACCTGGACCTGCTGTTCGGCAAACCGCCGGCATCCACGCCCGCGGCGCGACAGGCGCCTCAATCCACGGAGCCTGCGCCTGCCGGCGCCCCCCCCGTGCTGGAAACGCGGGGCAACAGCTATGCCGACCAGCCCCACTACAACCCCTATGAGTTCCGGTGGGGCGACGGTGCTGCGTGCATCGCCGACTTCAGACTGCTTGCCGATGGCGCCGAGGCGGCGCAGATCATCGCCGCGGGCACTTCGCTGCAGCTGGTGCTTGGAATATCGTTCGAACGCGCCATCAGTCGCCCGATCATGGGCCTGACGATCAAGTCGAAGGACGGCGTCACCGTCTTCGGGACAAACTCGGAACTGACCCGTTTCGCAGGCCTGCCCGCCTCGGTCGCGGAAGGCACGGAAATGCAGGTGGATATCCACTTCGAATGCAACCTTGGTCCCGGCGATTACTTCATATCGGTCGGCCTGGCCAGCCGCAAAGGCGAGGAGCTCGTCCCGCATGACCGGCGCTATGACTCCATACACTTCACCGTCACGGACGACGAGTGCTTCGGCTTCACCAAGCTACCGATGACTTTCAGCATCAAGGAACTACGGTCTTGACTACCAACAACAACTACTCCGATTTCCTGGGCCGCGCTGGCCTGCGCAGGAATGACGACTCGAGGGTATGGTCGCGCGGACCGGCGGCGGGCTTCGACTACACCGACGGCGACGAGGTCGAGGAAAGGATCGCCGATGCCATCGCCAGCAGCCGTGATGTCTCGCTGTTTTCGGAGGAGTTGTCGGATCACCGGACCGACTGGGCATCCACCTACCACCTGAGCCCGGTACGCGCCAACCTGCTGCGCCCGCTGCAGCCGATTCTCGAGGGTCGCAGGGTCCTGGAAATCGGCGCCGGCTGCGGTGCGATCAGCAGGTATCTCGGTGAGCTTGGATGCGAGCTCCTGGCACTGGAAGGCAGCCAGCGACGCGCCACTATCGCCGCGAGCCGCTGCCGTGACCTGGACAACGTCACCGTCGTCAACAGCCGCTTCGACGAGCTCCCCGAAGGACAACGGTTCGACGTGGTGACGTTGATCGGGGTGCTGGAGTATGCCCGCAAGTATTCGTCCGGCCCCGATGGCATCGCGACCACCCTGCGCAAGGCAAGGTCGCTGCTGGGCGAAGGCGGGTTGCTCATAGTCGCGATCGAGAACCAGTTGGGCCTGAAGTACTTCGCCGGCATGCACGAGGACCACCTCGGTCGCGCCATGGAGGGCATCCAGGACCACTATGCAGCCGACGGCGTGGTGACATTCGGCCGCCGCGAGTTGTCCGACCGCATCCTGGCCGCGGGCTTCAGCGCCTGCGAATTCGCCTTGCCATTTCCCGACTACAAGCTGCCCAGCAACCTGATCCTTCCCGCGGGATGGGACGGCAATGCGCAGTTCGACAGCGCGACGCTTGCCGGCCAGGCCACCCGCAGCGACCGCCAGCTCAATCATCCGCTGCTGTTCTCAACCAGCCAGGCCTTCTCGGTGGCGCGGCGCAACGGCCTGCTCGCGGACCTGTCCAATTCGTTCCTGGTGCTCGCGCAGGCAACCCCGGAGTCCCCAGGCTTCGCACGGTTTGCGCCCGGCATCCTGGCGCACCACTATGCCGTCGAACGGAGTCCGCGCTACGCCACCGCGACCACCATCCAGCAGCACTCCGGTTCGATCGAGGTCTGCCGGCGGCCGCTGATCGAGAATGCGCCGGCCGCATCATCATCCCTGATTGCCCATGCATCGCGCACCGAACCCTATGTGCTCGGCAGGCATTGGGGCGATGAGCTCGACCTGATCCTGAGCCGCCACGGCTGGAAGGCCGATGACGTGGCGGGCTGGCTGCGTGCGTGGCTTGACGCATTGCGGGAAAAAAACACCGTCCTCGGCAGCATCGACCGGATTTCACTGCGGACGGAGCTGCCGGGCAGCCTGATCGATGCGATACCCAGGAACCTGATCCGGACCGCCGACGGCGAGTGGGCCTTTTTCGACCAGGAATGGGAGCTGCTCCACCCCATAAGCCTGGGTTACCTCATGTTCCGCGCCTTCAACGTGAGTCTGGCCTCGGTCACGTGCGTGGCGGAGCCTGCCGAGACCGAGCTTCTGCACGTACCGACGCTTTTCCGCGCCTGCCTGCGGCAACTGGGCATGGTCGTGACCGCATCGGACATCCTCGATTACCTCGACTTCGATGCCGCATTCGAGAGCGAGGTCCGCGGGAAGCTGGCCAGGCCGCTCACGCTCGCGCAGTACGAGGCGTATGTGCTCGCATCCACCCCGGACATCACCTCCATCCTGCATGGCACGCGGACATGCCTGCCCGCCGGGGTGGTTGAAACGCTGGCCCGCCGCAAGGCCGATCTCGAAAGCGCACAGCACGAGCGCGAGTCCCTGCAACGCAGGCTCGAGGAAGTGGAGCATGAAGCCGGGCGCCGCGATGGCGAGCTCGCATCCTGCAACAGCCGGCTGCAGGAGCAGGCACTGAATCTTGCCGAGGCGTCCTCCGCGCTGATCACGGCCAATGCCACGGCCACCGCCCTGCAGCAGCAGCTGGAGAGCGTCGCATCGGACCTGGAGTCGACAAGGAACTCGACAAGCTGGCGCATCACCCGCCCGCTCAGAACCACGAAGGCGTTTGTCCACCGCGCGCTGCGCACGTCCGTCGAGGGCGCGACGACAAGCACGCGCAAGCTGTACCGCAGGCTGCCGGTCTCCATGCGCCTGAAGCTGGCGGTCAAGAATGCGCTGTTCGGGAGCTTCCCGTTGCTTTTCTCGCGGACCAATGCGTACAGGCGCTGGAAAGCCCATGTCGCGACCCATGGGGCGGACGTCCACGCATATGCGCCCGTTGCGCATCCCCAGATACTGGAAGCACCCGGCCCGGCGTCCGCCCTGTACGTCGCGGATGGCGTGACGGAATGGAGGGACTACGGTGACGTGAAGCGCAGGATCGCCGAGGCGCTCCACGCCCGGGAAGATCGATCCCCGGCTGCCGTCGGGATGCTGGACTTCAGCGGCCGCGACCTGGAGAAGATCGCCGGACAGCTGAAACTGCCCGCCCCGGTCGAATCACCCGACGTCAGCATCGTGATCCCGGCATACAACCATGCCGCCCACACGCTTGAATGCCTTGCATCGATCGCGGAGTGCCACGATCCGTCGGGGCCGACAATCGAGATCATCGTCGCCGACGATGCCTCCACCGACGCGTCCGCGCTCGTGGTATCCCGCGTCGCCGGCATCCGTTTCGTGCGGCAGGCCGAGAACCTGGGCTTCCTGCGGAACTGCAACCGGGCCGCCGCGCAGGCCAGCGGCAAGGCCATTCTTTTCCTCAACAACGATGTGCAGGTGAAGCAGGGCTGGCTCAAGGCGCTGTGGACCTGCCTGGGTTCCGATCCCCGGATCGGCGCCGTCGGCCCGAAGATCATCTACCCCAGCGGCTGGCTGCAGGACGCGGGAACCCGCCTCCACCAGGATGGAACCGCCGAGATGATCGGCCTGAACAGCCTGCCCGACAAGGCGGCGTACTCGTATGACCGCGACGTGGACTATTGTTCCGGCGCCTGCCTGCTGGTCAGGCGCGACGACTTCGTCGCGCTCGGCGGGTTCGATGACCAGTTGGCGCCCGCCTACTGCGAGGACTCGGACCTGTGCATGCAGTTGCGCAAGCGCGGCAGGCGGATCGTGTTCTGCGCGGCGGCGCAAGTCGTCCACCACCTGAGCGTGACCTCGGACTCGCTGCCCAGTGACTACAAGCTCAGTTGCATCACCCGCAACCTCGGGGTCTTCAGCGAGAAGTGGCGCGAGGAGCTGGATGCGATGCAGCAGGTCCGCACCATCGCCTTCTACCTCCCGCAGTTCCACCCGATCCCAGAGAACGACCTGTGGTGGGGCGAAGGCTTCACCGAATGGACCAACGTCACCAAGGCACGCCCGAACTACGTGGGCCACGACCAGCCCAGGATCCCCGCCGATCTCGGCTACTACGATCTCCGCGTGCCGGAAGTGATGAGCAAGCAGGCCGAGTTGGCGCGCCGCTACGGAATTGGTGGCTTCTGCTTCTACTACTACTGGTTCGCGGGCCACAGGCTGCTGGAGCGGCCGATCGAACAGATGCTTGCGTCGGGCGAACCGGACTTCCCGTTCTGCCTGTGCTGGGCCAACGAGAACTGGACCCGGCGCTGGGATGGGCAGGAGCAGGACGTGCTGATGGCCCAGCAGCATTCGGACGAGGATGATCTGGCAGTCATCGAGGATCTGGCCCGCTATTTCCGCAGCCCGAGCTACATCCGCATCAATGGCAGGCCGCTGCTGCTGGTGTATCGCGTGACACTGTTCCCCGACTTTGCCCGCACCTCTTCGTTGTGGCGCAAGTACTGTCGGGAGAACGGCATCGGCGAGATCTACCTGGCCCAGGTCGAGTCGTTTGAACTGGCCAGTGCAGGCATCCATCCGGAAGACCTTGGATGCGATGCCGCCGTCGAGTTCCCGCCGCAGGGCATGGCGGAACCGCGTCAGCCGTCGGGGGAGATCATCAACCAGAACTTCGCCGGCGCGGTCGCGGACTATCGCGACCTGGCCGTGCGCTACGCCACCCGCGAGCTTCCCGCCTACAAGCGATTCATGGGCGTCATGCCGGGCTGGGACAACACCGCGCGCAGGCAGAACAACAGCTACAGCTTCGAGCACTCCAGCCCGGGTGCATTCCAGGCATGGCTCGAGACTTCGGTGAAGCGCACCCGGCAGCAGTACAGCGGCGACGAGCAGATCGTGTTCATCAACGCATGGAACGAATGGGCCGAGGGCGCATACCTGGAGCCCGACAAGCGGTTCGGCCACTCCTTCCTGCAGGCCCACCTGAACGCGCTGGAAGCCGAGCACCTGGTCGAGCGCAAGACCTCCTTCCCCGGTTGAAGACATGAGCCACGGATCCGACATCGTCCTGATTGGACACCCTTTCGCGCCCATCGGCTGCGGCGAAAGCCTGCGCTGTTCGTATCGCGCGTTCCGCTCCGTTGCCCTTGCTCCGCGCCTGCTGGATGTATACGGCCATTTCAAGCCGGAACATGACGCGGAACGCGAGTTCGGGCCCGCCCTGACCGACACGCTTGGGCGGATCAACGTATTCCACCTCAACGCCGACGAGGTCGACAACGCGCTGTCGCTGCTCAAACTGCCGGCGGATTCCTACAACATCCTCTACCCGAACTGGGAGCTGTCGCATTTCCCGGAGCCCTGGATCGGGGCCCTGGACCGGTTCGACGAGGTATGGTGCCCTTCCGGGTTCATCTTCGATTCGATCAACGGCCACACCCGGGCGATCACCCGGCACCTTCCGGTCGCCTGCGAAGTGACGCTTTCGTCGATGCTCTCCCGCCGCTATTTCGGCATCCCGGAGAGTGCATTCGCGTTTCTGTTCTTCTTCGATTTCCGCTCGTTCGCCGCCCGCAAGAATCCCGATGCGGTGGTGAATGCGTTCCTCCAGCATTGCCGGGCGCTGCCTGCCGCCAACTCGCACCTGGTTGTCAAAACCAATGGCGCGGAAGCCGATCCGGCGGCGTTCGAGCGCCTGCAGAATACGCTCAGCCCGCTCCGCGGCAGAGTAACGTTCATCAACAAGACGATCAGCGACAACGAGATCAAGAACCTCGTGCGCTGTTGCGACAGCTTCGTCTCGCTTCATCGTTCGGAGGGTTACGGACGCGGACTGGCCGAGGCCATGTACCTGGCAAAGCCGCTGATCTGCACGGGATACTCCGGGAATCTCGACTTCATGGACGCCAAGTCGGCGCTGCTCACCGATTTCTCGCTCATTCCGGTAAAGGACGGCGAGTATCCATTCGCAGCGGGCCAGGTGTGGGCCGACGCGGATGTGGAGCAGGCCGCCAGGTTCATGTCCGAGCTGTACCTGGACAGGAATCGCGCACGCGAACTCGGGAAGCAGGCCTCGCGCACCGTCCGCTCGCGCGTCAGCTACCGCACCGTGGGCATGAACTACAGGAAGCGCATCCAGGAGATCCGCGATGCAATGCCGGACGGGGCCGGGGTACGGGCCTGCCAGTCGGCGCGCCCGGGGCCCTGATCCGGCTCGCGTGGGGGTCCGCGGACCCTCACCGTTCCACGCCGCCGGCTCCCGCGGGGAATGCACACCCGGTTTCGGCCACAAAAAAGGGGGATCGCAGGATCCCCCTTCAAGCTTGCCGATCAGACGGACGAGGCACCCGCCGCGGCGCCCGCGTCAGCGGCGGCGCATCGCGGCAACGCGCCCCTCCGGGACCAGCTGCCCACCTCAGCCGCGACCGTCGGCGATGCGGCGCAGGTCCGCCTCGACCATCATCTCGATGAGCTGCTGCAGCGAGGTGGTCGCCTTCCAGCCGAGCCTGGCCTGGGCCTTGGCGGGATTTCCGAGCAGGACATCCACTTCCGCCGGCCGCATGAACTTCTCATCGATGACCAGATGGTCCTCCATGTTCAGTCCGACATGGGCAAACGCGATCTGGCACATTTCCCTGACGGTCGACGTGATGCCGGTGGCCACCACGTAGTCATCGGGTACGTCCTGCTGCAGCATCATCCACATCGCCTCGACATAGTCGCCGGCGAATCCCCAGTCGCGCTTGGCGTCGATGTTGCCGAGCCGAAGCTGCTTCTGGCGTCCCAGCTTGATGGACGCCACCGCGTGGCTCACCTTGCGGGTGACGAATTCGATGCCGCGCAGCGGGGATTCGTGGTTGAAGAGAATGCCGCTCGACGCATGCATGCCATGGCTTTCGCGGTAGTTGACGGTCGCCCAGTGCGCCATCAGCTTCGCCACGCCATAGGGACTGCGCGGATAGAACGGGGTCGACTCGTCCTGGCGCTCCGCCTGGATAAGGCCGAACATCTCGCTCGTGGATGCCTGGTAGAAGCGCGCCTGCGGATTCACCAGCCTCACCGCCTCGAGAACCCTCAGGGCGCCAAGGCCGTCCACGTCGGAGGTCAGCAGCGGCTGCTGCCAGGAAGTGCCGACGAAACTCTGCGCACCCAGGTTGTACACTTCGTGCGCGCCCGACGCCTGCATCGCGCGGATGAGCGAGGACAGGTCGGTCAGGTCGCCATCGATGAACTTCACGTCGTCGACGATTCCCAGCTCGCGAAGGCGCCACAGCGTATCGGTACTTCTCCGCGCGAGCAGGCCGCTGACCGAATACCCCTTCTCCAGCAGCAGTTTCGCCAGGTAGGCTCCGTCCTGGCCGGTGATTCCCGTAATGAGGGCCGAATTTCCGCGGATAATCACGTCCTGCTCTCCATTTCTTCAATAATGTCTTGCAACGTCGTTTCCCATTGGACGGCGGGGAGCCAGCCGGTATCGCGCGATACCCGGTTGTTGTCCGCCACCATCCGGCGCTGTTCCGCGGGGCGGAACTTGGAAGGATCCTGCTCTATCCGGGCGTCCACCCCTTTCAATGCCAGGAGCTGCTGCAGGATCCCGCGGACGCTGCGCTCGACCCCGCTGCAGAGCTGGTAGACCCTTCCAGGGGCGCCGGCACCCAGCAGGCTGGCATAGCCGGAAACAATATCCCGGACATCGGTGAAATCCCGGGTCACGTCGATGTCCCCGGCGCTGATGACCGGCGCGGCCCGCCCCTGCGCGATCGCCACCACCTGCGCGGCGAGCGCCGGTACCACGAATGCACTGTCCTGGCCGGGACCGACATGGTTGAACGGGCGGGCGACCACGACATCAAGCCTGTTGGATCGATGCCACTGCAGGCACAGCTGCTCTGCCGCCAGCTTGGACACCGCGTAGGGATTCCTCGGCGCGGGGAGGAGTTCCTCCTTTACCGGCAGTTGCGATTCATCCACCGCTCCATACACGTCGCCGGAGCTGACATACAGGAAACGGCCGGAGAAACCCGCCTTGTCCAGCGACTGCAGCAGGTTCAAGGTTCCCATCAGGTTGACCTCGAGGGTTCCGGCGGGATCCTCGAAGGACCGCGGCACGAAGCTCTGCGCCGCGAGATGGACGACATGATCGGGCCTGATCGAAGCGACCTCGGCCTCGAGCGCCGGCCGGTCGCGGATGTCCACGCTCTGCAGGGTCGCGAACTCGACACCGGCGAAGGCCGCGGAGGCCATCAGATGCCTGCCGACGAAACCGGAGGCGCCCGTCACCAGAATGCGGCGCCCGCTGAGCTCATGCATCGAGCGCGTTCTCCAGGTCCGCACGCAGGTCCTCGACATCCTCCACGCCGACGCTCAGGCGCACCAGCGCATCGCTGATGCCCAGTTGCTGGCGGCGGACCGGCGGAATCGAGGCATGGGTCATCACCGCCGGGTGGTTGACCAGGCTTTCCACGCCACCGAGGGATTCGGCCAGGGTGAACAGCTGCGTGCGTTCGCAGAAGCGCCTGGCGGCCTCGAAACCGCCCTTGAGCACGATGGACACGATGCCGCCGTAGCCGCTCATCTGCCGGCTCGCCAGCGCGTGCTGCGGATGCGACGGCAAGCCCGGGTAGATCACCTTTTCGATGGCCGGATGCGCCTGCAGCCAGTGCGCCAGCTCCAGTGCGTTGGCGCAGTGCGCCTTCATCCGCAGCGGCAGGGTCTTCAGCCCGCGCAGCGCCAGGAAGCTGTCGAACGGGCCCTGCACGCCGCCGACCGAGTTCTGCAGGAAGGCCATCTGCTCGGCCAGTTCGGCGTTGTCGCCGACGACCACCATGCCGCCGACCATGTCCGAATGGCCATTGAGGTACTTGGTCGCCGAGTGCACGACGAGGTCCGCACCCAGCTCCAGCGGGCGCTGCAGCATCGGCGAGGCGAAGGTGTTGTCCACCACCACGACCAGCCCATGGCGCCTGGCGATGGCCGCGACCGCGGCGATATCGACGATCTTCAGCATCGGATTGGTGGGGGTCTCGATCCACACCATCTTCGTCTTCGGCGTGATCGCCGCCTCCAGCGCGGCCGGACTGGTCAGGTCGACGAAGCTGAAGTCCAGCCCCGCGGTACGCCGGCGCACGCGCTCGAACAGGCGGAAGCTGCCGCCGTAGATGTCGTCCATCGCCACCACGTGGCTGCCGGCGTCGAGCAGCTCGATCACCGTCGAGGTCGCGGCCATGCCCGAGGCGAACGCGTAGCCGCGGCTGCCGCCCTCCAGCACGGCCACGCAGCGCTCGTAGGCGAAGCGGGTGGGATTGTGGGTGCGCGAGTACTCGAAGCCCTGGTGCACGCCCGGGCTGGACTGCGCATAGGTGGACGTCGCGTAGATCGGCGGCATCACCGCGCCGGTGCTCGGGTCCGGCGACTGGCCGCCGTGGATGGCCAGGGTGGCAAGCGACAGGCTGCGCTCGCCGCCATCGTCGCGTGGATGCTGATCCGTCATGGTGCTTTCCGGCTTGTGAGGGGTGGAATTCTACGGGGACGAGCTGAACCAGCCGTTCCGGCCGCGGCGGTCACTGCACCCGCCGCCGCAGGTAGTTCAGCAGGTCGATGCGGGTGATCAGGCCGAGGAAATCGGCGCCGTCCATGATGATGGCGACCTGGCCGCGGTCGAATACCGGCAGCAGCGCCTCGATCGGCGACTTCACGTCCAGGCGGTCGAGCTTGCTGACCATGGCGATGGCCACCGGGTCGCGGAACCGCGCCTCGTCGCCGTAGACATGCAACAGCACGTCGCTCTCGTCGATGATGCCGACCAGGCGGTCGCCATCCATCACCGGCAGCTGCGAGACGTCGTACAGCTTCATGCGCTGGTAGGCGGTGGTCAGCAGGTCGTTGGGGCCGACCACCACGGTGTCGCGCTGGCTGTACGGGCGCAGGATCAGGTCGCGCAGGTCACCGTAGCGCGGACGCTCGAGGAAGCCGTTGTCCAGCATCCAGTAGTCGTTGTACATCTTCGACAGGTACTTGTTGCCGGTATCGCACACCAGCACCAGCACCTTCTTCGGGGTGGTCTGCTCGCGGCAGTACTTCAACGCCGCCGCCAGCAGGGTGCCGGTGGAGGAACCGCCGAGGATGCCTTCCTTGCCCAGCAGCTCGCGCGCGGTGTGGAAGCTCTCCGCATCGGTGATGGCATAGGCCTTGCCGACCCGGCTGAAATCGGAGATCGACGGCAGGAAATCCTCGCCGATGCCCTCCACCAGCCACGAACCCGACTTCTCGTTGAGCGTGCCTTCGTTGATGTACTCGGCCAGGATCGAACCGACCGGGTCGGCCAGCACCAGCTCGGTCTTCGGCGACAGCCGGGCGAAGGCGCGCGACAGCCCGGTCATGGTGCCGGAGCTGCCGCAGCCGAACACGATGGCGTCCAGGTCGCCGTCCATCTGCTCGAGGATCTCCGGGCCGGTGCCGAACTCATGCGCGGCCGGGTTGTCCGGGTTGCCGAACTGGTTGACGAAATAGGCGCCCGGGGTGCGCTCGGCGATGGTCTTGGCCAGGTCCTGGTAGTACTCGGGGTGGCCCTTGGCCACGTCCGAGCGGGTCAGCACCACCTCGGCGCCCATCGCCTTGAGGTTGAAGATCTTCTCCCGGCTCATCTTGTCCGGAACCACCAGGATCAGCTTGTAGCCCTTCTGCTGGGCGACCAGCGCCAGGCCCAGCCCGGTGTTGCCGGCGGTACCTTCCACCAGCGTCGCGCCGGGCTTGAGGTCGCCACGCTTCTCCGCCGCCTCGATCATCGACAGGCCGATGCGGTCCTTGATCGAACCGCCCGGGTTGGCGCTTTCGAGCTTGAGATAGAGCTCGCAGACGCCGGTATCCAGGCGCTGGGCCTTGACGATCGGCGTGCGCCCGATGAGTTCGAGTACGGAGGAGTGGATTGCCATCGATATGCTTGGGATCGCGCCGCGCGGCGGCCGGAGCCCGATTATCCGATGGATATGCGCGAAAGTCAGGCGACGATCGGTTCTTGGATCATTGCCAGCGCGCCTTTGCGCAAGCGGCGCGGGCAATGGCGACCGACGAGGAGGCCGCCATTGCCCGCGACGGAAAGACTTCAGCGTGGGGAAGGTTCAGTTGAGCCGGTCTTCATAGATCCGCAGCAGTTTCTGCTTGGCCAGCAGCTTTTCGCGTTTCATCTGCCCCAGGGTCACATCGTCGATGGGAAGTACTCCCAGTTCCGCATCCATGCATTTCTTGTTCAGCTTCTGGTGCTGCTGATAGAGCTGCTTGAACTCGGGGTTGACCTTGATCAACGCGTCGATCTCACTCTGCGGCTGCCCTTCGAACATGACTACCTCCTACATGCGGAAACACGAACGCCCCGGCCTTGCGGCACGGGGCGCTCTGGGATGGAGGTCCGGACGGAGCACGGCCGAACCCCCGGCTGCGTTCCGGCTCACTGCCCGGAAGCTGTCTGGTACTGGTTCGCGCCACGGTTGCACTGGCCCGGTCCTCCGCTGTACGGACGACGAAAATGTCGCCCGGACGATTGACCCTACGCCTGAAAAATAGTTCCGGCAAGCGCACCGCAGGGAGTCTGAAAAGGTTCAGCAACGGCCGCACATTCAGTGTTCACGACACCGCCGCGCGGCACGCCAGCGCATGCGCCCAGGCAACACAAGCAGTAGTGCTGGAACCGGCCGGCACCCCAGCCGGTGGGTGCCGGCAGCGCCGGCACGGCATCACGGTGCGACGACCACCTCGGCCGAACGGGCCCGGGTGGCGGCGGCCTTCTTGCCGCTGACCTGGATGCGGTTGGCGCCGACGCCGGCCGCCACCAGGGCATCCTTCAACGCCTGCGCGCGGCGCTGGCCGACACCGCTGGCGCTGTCGTACCCCTCGATGGTCACCCGCCCCTTCTTGCCGATGTTCAGGTACTCGGCCAATGCCTTGAGCTGGTCGCGCGCGGCAGCCGACGGGGTCGCCTGGCCCGCCGCGAAGGCGTCGCCGGCCAGGGTGAACACCTCGCCGCGGTTGTCGAACCTGGACGCGGGCAGCTTCTTGCCGGAAACCAGTTCGGCCTCCTCGCGGGCCAGCCTGGCGGCGTTCTGCTGGGCCGAGCTCACCCGCGCGGCCTGCTTGCCGGCGACGCTGGTCAGCGCCGCCTCGGCGTCCTGCCGGGCCAGCGTCTCGGCCTCGGCGGCCTGGCGCAGGCGTTCGGCTTCCTCGGCCTGGATCTGCGCCTGCACGCGCAGCCGCTCGGCCTCCTGGCGGGCGCGCGCGGCCTCGCGGCGGCTGGCCTCGACCAGCAGTTCGCTGCGGGTGCGTTCGAGCTGGTCGACTTCGCGGCGGGCGGCTTCGGCGCGGGCACTGGCCTCGGCGATCGCCACCCGGCGCTCGGCCAGGTAACGCGCCTGGTCCAGTTCCTTGCGCCTGGCCTTGGCCAGCACGGCGATCGCCTGCTGTGCCTGCAATCGTTCCAGTGCCGCCAGGTCGGTGGTACGCGCGTCGGCCTGCAGGGTGACCAGGCGCTGGTTCAACATCGCCACCGCCGGGTCTTCGGCAGCGGTGGCGAGCAGCGGCACGGCCAGCAGGCCGGCCACGAGCAGGATGCGGATGCCCATCAGCGTCCCTCCCCGGTTGCCAGCTGGCGTTGCAGGCGCTCCACTTCGGCCCTGCGCTGGGCCAGCATGGCCAGCGCCACGGCCTCCTCGCTCTGGGCCCGTGCAAGGTCGGCGTCGACCGCGGCACGCTGTGCCAGCAGTGGCGCCTGCTTGCGCTCGCGGCGGTCGCCGGCCGCGCGCTGGGCCTGCTCCAGCTGCTGCCGGGCCAGGGCGATGGTGTCCGGCGCGTACTGGTCGGCATCGGCGCGGTCGGCGCGTTCGACCGCCTGCTGGGCGGCAAGCAGGTCGGCCGCGGCCGGGTCCTGCGCCATCGCGCTGGCACAGAGCGCAGATGCGCACGCGGTCACATACAGGAAACGTCGTAAGTGTGCGAAGCTAGGTTTCATTGGGGAGCCGTCGCGGAAAGTTGAGCACGGCCATTGTCGTCAAGGCTGCCACGTGCTTGCAACGCCGGGTGGCTCCTGCTTGGGGAACCTTCCATGGATATCGGCTATTTCCTGAAGCTGATGACCGAAAAAAACGCGTCGGACATGTTCCTGACGACGGGTGCGCCGGTCCACATCAAGATCGAAGGAAAGCTGTACCCCCTGGGCAATACCGGCCTGCCGCCGGGCATGGTCAAGAAGATCGCCTACTCGCTGATGGACGAAGGCCAGGTGCCGCAGTTCGAGCGCGACCTGGAGCTGAACATGGCCATCGCGCTGGCCGACGTGGGCCGGTTCCGCGTGAACGTGTTCAAGCAGCGCGGCGAAGTGGGCATGGTCATCCGCGCGATCAAGAACCGGATTCCCTCGATCGAGGAACTGAAGCTGCCGGACGTGCTCAAGGACGTGATCATGACCCCGCGTGGGCTGGTGCTGGTGGTCGGCTCCACCGGCTCGGGCAAGTCCACGTCGCTGGCGTCGATGATCGACCACCGCAACGCCACCACCACCGGGCACATCCTCACCATCGAGGACCCGATCGAATTCCTGCACCGGCACAAGCAGTCCATCGTCAACCAGCGCGAAGTCGGGCTCGATACCCATGCCTTCCACAACGCACTGAAGAACGCGATGCGCGAGGCGCCGGACGTGATCCTGATCGGCGAAATCCTCGACGCCGAGACCATGGAAGCGGCCATCGCCTTCGCCGAGACCGGCCACCTGTGCCTGGCCACGCTGCACTCCAACAACGCCGACCAGACCATCGAGCGCATCCTCAACTTCTTCCCCGAGAGCGCGCACCGCAACGTGCTGATGAACCTGTCGCTGAACCTGCGCGCGGTGATCAGCCAGCGCCTGGTCAAGGGCACCGACGGCCGCCGCCGGCCCGCGACCGAGGTGCTGATCAACACGCCGATGATCCGCGACCTGCTGCGCCGCGGGCAGGTGCACGAGATCAAGCAGGCCATGGAACAGTCGCTGGAGGAGGGCATGCACAGTTTCGACCAGTGCCTGTTCCGGCTGGCCAAGGAGGGCGTGATCGAGCAGGAGGAGGCGCTGCGCGCGGCCGATTCGCGCGACGGCCTGGCGCTCAAGTTCCGGCTGTCCGAAGGCGCCAGCGGCGAGCACGACCCCTACGCGGATTTCTCCGCGGCGGCGGCACCGGCGTCGATCACCCACGGGTTCTGAGGCGCGCCACCGCCGTGATGGCGCACCACGAAGCCCCGCTGCGGCGGGGCTTTTGCGTGGCTCCCCGGCTGCGGCGCGGGAAGGTCAGGCCGCGTCCGGCTGGTTCTCCGGCCGCGCGCGGTCGAATGCCGGCAGCGCCAGACAGGCGGCTTCGATCCGCCGCAGGGTCGGAAAGGCGTCCAGATCCAGGTTGAAGCGACGCGCGTTGTACAGCTGCGGCACCAGGCAGCAATCGGCCAGCCCGGGCGCGTCGCCATGGCAGAAGCGGCCGGTCTGCGCCGAGCCCGCCAGCGCCGTCTCCAGCGCCGAAAAGCCCATGCGCATCCAGTGCAGGATCCAATCGTCGCGCTCGGACTGCGGCACGTGCCATTCCTGGTCGAAGAACTGCAGCACGCGCAGGTTGTTGAGCGGATGGATGTCGCAGGCCACCAGTTGCGCCAGCGCGCGCACCCGCGCGCGGTCGCCGGCAGCGGCCGGCAGCAGCGCCGGTTGCGGGCGGGTTTCCTCCAGGTACTCGAGGATCGCCAGCGACTGCGTCAGCACGCGTTCGCCATCGCACAGCGTCGGCACCAGTTCCTGCGGGTTGAGCGCGGCATACGCCGGGGCGTGCTGCTGGCCGCCGTCGCGCACCAGGTGCACCGGCACGATGGCGTAGTCCAGCCCTTTCAGGTTCAGGCCGATGCGTACGCGGTAGGCGGCGCTGGAGCGCCAGTAGCTGTAGAGCGTCAATGCCTGTTGCATGTCCATGTCCTTTTGCCTGCAGGCCACCATACCCGCCGGTGACGGAAGCGTCCGTGCCGCCGGTCGGTCCATCGCGCCGTCGGCCGGGAATGCCCCCGGCCGGTCGGCGGGTACCCGCGCGCACCGGTGAAGGTGCGCGCCGCCCTCAGGGCCGTGCGGCCTGCTCGATGCGCTGTTCGATGGCGCCGAAGATGCTGTTGCCGGCGCGGTCGAACATTTCGATCCGCACCACGTCGCCGAAGCTCATGAACGGCGTGGACGGCTTGCCGTCGCGCAGGGTTTCCACGGTACGGCGCTCGGCGAAGCAGGACGCACCCAGCGCGGTGTCCTCGTTGGCGATGGTGCCCGAACCGACGATGGCGCCGGCCGACAGCGGACGGGTCTTGGCCGCATGCGCGACCAGCTGGGCGAAATCGAACTGCATGTCCACGCCCGCTTCCGGCGCGCCGAACCATTCGCCGTTGATGTGGGTCACCAGCGGCAGGTGCACCTTGCTGCCCTGCCAGGCCTCGCCCAGTTCGTCCGGGGTGACGAATACCGGGCTCAGCGCCGAACGCGGCTTGGACTGCAGGAAGCCGAAGCCCTTGGCCAGTTCGGCCGGGATCAGGTTGCGCAGGCTGACGTCGTTGACCAGGCCGACCAGCTGGATGTGGCCGGCGGCCTGCTCCGGCGTCACCGCCATCGGCACGTCGTCGGTGATCACCACGATCTCGGCTTCCAGGTCGATGCCGTAGTCCTCGCTGACCACCTTGACCGCGTCGCGCGGGCCATAGAAGCCGGCGCTGGTGGCCTGGTACATCAGCGGATCGGTGTAGAAGCTCTCCGGGACCTCGGCGCCGCGTGCCTTGCGTACCCGCGCCACGTGCGGCAGGTAGGCGCTGCCATCGACGAACTCGTACGCGCGCGGCAGCGGTGCGGCCAGCGCCTGCATGTCCAGGTCGAACACGCCATCGGCATCGCCGTGGTTGAGCGACTCGGACAGCGCGTTCAGCCGCGGCGCGACGTTGGACCAGTCCTCCAGCGCCTGCTGCAGGGTGGCGGCGATGCCGGTGGCGCGCACGGCACGGGCCAGGTCACGCGAGACCACGATCAGGGTGCCGTCGCGGCCACCTTCCTTCAGGGAACCAAGCTTCATCGGAGCGTCCAGTCCAGGGGCGGGAAACAAGTTTCGATTGTAACGAATAGTCCGGCGGCGACCAGCGCCACGCGGGCACTGCCGGGAATCCACCCGGCTGCCGCGCCACCGGGTGCTGAGCGGCACCCAGCGACGGCACCGCGCCCTGCCGGGCCGGTCGGGAACCCACGTCCCCGACCGTACCTGAACAGGGATTTTTGTGCCGTTCCCGAACATCCCTTAGACTATCGCGGTCTGCCAGCGGCCGTCCGTTTCCCTTCCGGGATCGCCGGCGGCGCAGGACCGCAGGCCTCGTCGCCCGGTCCGCCCGCCCGCCCCCATTCCGACGCCATTCGTCTCGCATTCCGGCCAGCGTGCCTTGCGCTGGTCGCACCCATGATCTCGCAGCGCGGTTTTACGGGAACGCTCCGAGCCGACCGGTCGCCATGACCGGCAGCGCAGACCCATCCGGGCCGGCGCGTCCCCATATTGCGGAGTTTCCATGTCGTTCGAAGATCTGGGCCTTGCGCCCTTCCTGCTGCGCGCGCTCGCCGAGCAGGGTTACGAAAACCCCACCCCGATCCAGCAGCAGGCCATCCCGCTGGTGCTGGAAGGCCACGACCTGCTGGCCGGCGCGCAGACCGGCACCGGCAAGACCGCCGCGTTCGGCCTGCCGCTGCTGCAGCACCTGGCCACCTCGGCGCAGGAAGTGCGCAACGGCCCGCGCCGGCCGCGTGCGCTGATCCTGACCCCCACCCGCGAACTGGCCACCCAGGTGCATGACAGCCTGCGCGGCTACAGCAAGTACCTGCGCATCCCCAGCACCTGCATCTACGGCGGCGTCGGCATGGGCAACCAGCTCGACATCCTGCGCCGTGGCGTGGACCTGCTGGTGGCCTGCCCGGGCCGCCTGATCGACCACCTGGAGCGCCGCAGCATCGACCTGTCCGGCATCGAGGTGCTGGTGCTGGACGAAGCCGACCGCATGCTCGACATGGGCTTCCTGCCCTCGATCAAGCGCATCCTGGCCAAGCTGCCCAAGCAGAACCGGCAGACCCTGCTGTTCTCGGCCACCTTCGCCGACCCGATCAAGCAGCTGGCGCTGGAGTTCATGCGCAACCCGCGCGAGGTGATGGTGACCCCGCGCAACACCGTGGCCGAGACCATCGCCCACCGCGTGCACCCGGTCGACGCCGGGCGCAAGCGCGAACTGCTGCTGCACCTGCTGGCGCAGGACTCGCGCGAGCAGACCCTGGTGTTCGCCAAGACCAAGCACGGCAGCGACAAGCTGGCCACGTTCCTGGACAAGTCCGGCATCAAGACCGCGGCGATCCACGGCAACAAGAGCCAGAGCCAGCGCCTGCGCGCACTGGGCGACTTCAAGGCCGGCCGCGTCACCGTGCTGGTGGCCACCGACATCGCCGCGCGTGGCATCGACATCAACGAGCTGCCCAAGGTCATCAACTACGACCTGCCGATGGTGGCCGAGGATTACGTGCACCGCATCGGCCGTACCGGCCGCAACGGCGCCAGCGGCCAGGCGGTTTCGCTGGTGGCGCAGGAAGATGCCAAGTACCTGCGCCAGATCGTGCGCCTGCTGGACCGCGACATGGACATCCGCGACGTGCCGGGCTTCGAGCCGCACACGCCGATCCGCTGGGGCAACAGTGCCCCGGGCAAGGCCGAGCAGCCCGGCGGCGAACGTCCGCCGCGCCGCGGCAATGGCGGCCGCCCCGGTGGCCACCGCGACGCCGCGCCGGGCCAGCGCCGTGGCGGGGCGGGTGCGCCGTCCGGCGCCCCGCGTGGCGAGAACAACGGCCAGCGCCGCGAAGGCCAGCCGGCAGGCGCCGCACGCCGCCGCCGTGGCGGCCGTGGCCGCGGCAAGGCGCCGCAGCCCAACAGCGCGGTCTGACCGACCCGACTGGACCCGTAGCGAACGGCCGCATTGCGGCCGTTCGCCGTTGACCCCGCCTGCGCCCGCCGGACACCCGGCCCACGCCCACCGGCTACTACAATCGCGTCATGGACATCTTCAAAGACTTCACCCTCGAGGCCGCCCACCGGCTGCCCAACGTTCCCGCCGGCCACAAGTGCGCGCGCCTGCACGGGCACTCGTTCCGCGTGCGCCTGGAAGTCAGCGGCGAACCCGGCGCCGAGTCCGGCTGGGTGATGGACTTCGGCGACATCAAGGCCGCATTCCAGCCGCTCTACGAGCAGCTCGACCACCATTACCTCAACGACATCCCCGGGCTGGAAAACCCCACCAGCGAGCGCCTGGCGATCTGGATCTGGGACCGGCTCCAGCCGGTCCTGCCGCAGCTCAGCGCGGTGACCGTGCACGAGACCTGCACCTCCGGCTGCCGCTACCGCGGCATCTGAGCTGAACGATTCCCCGGCGGCCGCAGGCGCCGGACTTCCGCGCCGCCATGGCGAACGTTATGCTGCGTCGCAACAAACGACGGAGCAACGGCATGTCCGCCCGGTTCGACGACGGTTTCAGCGACTACACCCGGCAGTTCGCGGCACTGGCCCATCGCGCCAACCGGCTGGCACTGGAGAACGCGGAGAGCGCGTTCGGCGTGCAGCTGCGTACCTTCGAGCGCAATGCCAACGCCACCGCCGGCTTCCTCGGCGAGCTGGCCGATCCCGACCCGGCGGCCGACCTGCCATCGCTGCTGCCCAAGGGCCTGCGGGTAGCCCGGGAAAACCTGCAGCGGCTGGCCTCGGCCGGGCAGGAGATCGCCGGGCTCGGGCTGCAGACCGGACAGGCGCTGGCCGAACTGGCACGGCAGCCCTTCCAGGCCGGCAACGGCAAGCGCCAGCGCGCCAAGACCCGCTGACTCCCCCTCAACAGCGCGCGGATCCCCCTCCCCCGCGCCCTGTCCGGACCCGGCAACGAGCTCTCTCCCGTTGCCGGGTCTTTCTTTTTCCGACGTTTCACCGCACGCCATCAAGCGCGACGGCGTGCCCCGGGCGGTCATCGCGCAACGGGCGCTGCCGCCCCCAGCGGACACCATCGCGGGGGCGCAACGGTTAGACTTCGCCCCATGTTCAGTTCCACAACGCTCACCGGCAGCAAGCCGGAACAGTACGCCCAGTTGCTGGCACAGGCACGCGCCCTGGTCCACGGCGAGAGCGACCGCATCGCCAATGCCGCCAACCTGTCGGCACTGGTGTACCACGCGCTGCCGCAACTCAACTGGGTGGGTTTCTATTTCTTCGATGGCACCGAGCTGGTGGTCGGCCCGTTCCAGGGCTTGCCGGCCTGCGTGCGCATCCCGCTGCACAAGGGCGTGTGCGGGGCAGCCGCCAGCACCCGCCAGACCCAGCGCGTGGACGACGTGGATGCCTTCCCCGGCCACATCGCCTGCGACTCGGCCTCGCGCTCGGAACTGGTGGTGCCGCTGGTCCATGGCGGCGCGCTGGTCGGCGTGTTCGATCTCGACAGCCCGGTCACCTCGCGCTTCGACACCGACGACCAGGCGGGGCTGGAGGCCATCGCCCGGGTGTTCGTCGAGGCGCTGGCATGAGTGCGCTCAAGCTGCGCAACATCGGCCCCAAGAGCGCGGCGTGGCTGCGCCAGGTCGGGTTGCGCAGCGCCGAGGACCTGGCCGCGGTGGGCGCCGTCGGTGCCTTCGTCAAGGTGCGCCGCGCCGGCTTCAAGCCCAGCCTCAACCTGCTCTACTCGCTGGAAGGCGCGCTGGTCGGCTGCCACTGGCAGGAAGTACCCGATGCGCGCCGCCAGCAACTGGTCTCCGAATACGAAGCCGCGGCCGGCGGGCTGCCTGCCGCGCGCGCCGGGCAGATGGCCGGGCCAGTCCGCGAGACCCGCATGCAGCCGCATGCGGACCTCGACGACGGCGGCGGCGAGACCGGCGAGATCCGTTTCGGCGAGGACTGAAGCCGGCGGCCGGGCCGCTACGGCAGTACCCGTTCGACCCCGCCCAGCAGCACCAGTGCCAGCAGCAGCAGGCTTTCGGTGACCTCCACGCTGGCGCCCAGGCAGTCGCCGGAAATACCGCCCAGCCGGCGCCGCCACCAGGCCGCGATCAGCGCCACCAGCGGCAGCGCAAGCAGCAGCGGCCAGGCCACGAAGGCGGTGACCACCGCCAGCAGCAGCGCCCACACCCACATCGAGCGCAGGCTCAGCTGCCATGAAAAGCGTTCGGCCATGCCCGCACCGTGCAGCGACGGCAACAACCGGCTCCACCACAGCGTGCCCCAGCGCGCCCACGCCGGCACCAGCACGATGCCGTACCACAGCGGGCTGGCCGACAGCTCGGCCAGCAGCACGAACTTGAGCAGCAGCTGCATCACCAGGGTGACCACGCCGAACACGCCCATGTGCGGGTCCTTGAGCACTTCAAGGAAACGCTGCGGGTCGCGGTGCGCGGCGCCGAAGGCATCGGCGACATCGCCCAGCCCGTCCAAGTGCAGCGCGCCGGTCACCCACACCCACGCCAGCAGCGTGAGCACGCCGGCCAGCCAGGGCCGGTCGCCGAGCAGGTACAACGGCGCGGCCAGCAGCGCGCCGATGATCACACCGACCAGCGGGTAGTACACCGCCGCACGGCTGAGGTCGTCGTCGCGGAAGTCCTGGACCTGCGGCGTCGGCAGCCGGGTCAGGAACTGGATGGCCAGGACCAGGCGGCGCACGCTCACGGCTGGCACAGCTCCAGCAGCTCGCCCCACACCTGTCCGTCCTGCGCGCGCTCCACGCGCAGGCGCACGCGGGTGCCGTAATCGATGCGCATCGCCCACAGGGCCGCCAGCGGGATGCCACACACGCGCGACACCACCAGCCGCAGTACGCCGGCATGACTGACCACCAGTACCGGTCCGTCATGCTCGTCCTCGTCCAGCAGCCGCTGCAGCTGGGCATCGACGCGCTGCTGGAACTGCTGCCAGCTCTCGCCGTTGGGCGGCACCACGGCATGCGGCGCGTCGTAGAGCCCGGCCAGCAGTTCGGCGGGGATCTCGTCGTAATGGCGCCCGTCCCAGTCGCCGAAATCCAGTTCGGCCCAGTCCGGGTGGATTTCGCAGAACAGTTCGCGACCGGCAAGCAGCGCGGTGGCCGTATCCAGCGCACGGCGCCGCGGCGAGGCGATCACCCGGCTCCACTGGCCATCACCGTGGCGCTGCAGCAGCGCGTCCACCGCGCCGTCGAGCAGGGGCGGATCGCTGCGGCCGTCCAGGTGGCCCTGGCGGCCGGTGGAGGCATGGCGCATCAGGTCCAGGATCATGGCGCGGCGCTCCGGTCGGCAACCGCGGCTTCGGCGAACGTCGCCATGCCGTTGTGCAGCGCGCAGGCCAGGCGCAGCAGCGGCAGCGCCAGCGCCGCGCCGGAACCTTCGCCCAGGCGCAGGTCCAGCTGCAGCAGCGGGTCGGCCTGCAGCTGCTCCAGTACCCGTGCGTGGCCACGCTCGGCGGAGCGGTGCGAGAACAGCAGCCACGGCCGCAGCGAAGGATTGATGCGCACCGCCGCCAACGCCGCGGCGGAGACGATGAAGCCGTCGACCAGCACCGGCACGCCACGCTGGGCGGCGGCGATCATGGCCGCGGCCAGTGCCGCGATCTCGAGCCCACCGACGCGGCACAGGGCCTCGCGGCCCGGGTCGCCGGCCGCGGTAATCGCGGCACCGTGCAGCGCCAGTGCCCGTGCGATCACGGCCTGCTTGTGGGCGATGCGCGCCGCATCCAGGCCGGTGCCGGCCCCCACCAGTTCCGCCAGCGGCAACGGCCCCAGCACCGCCGCCAGCGCGCTGGCCGAGGTGGTGTTGCCGATGCCCATCTCGCCAAGCAGCAGCAGGTCGGCGCCATCGCCGCAGGCCGCGGACACCGCGCGCCGGCCGGCGGCGAACACCGCATCGAGGTCGGCCGCAGCCATGGCCGGACCGGCGGTGAAATCGTCGGTGCCGCGACGCGGCTTGTCACAGGTCACGCCGCTGACCGGCGCATCGGCCAGGCTGCCCACGTCCCAGACATGCAGCGGCACGCCCAGTTCGCGCGCCAGCACGGCAATGGCGGCGCCACCGGTGGCGAAGTTGCGCAGCATCTGCACCGTCACTTCCGCCGGATACGCCGACACGCCCTGTGCGGCGATGCCATGGTCGCCGGCGAACACCAGCACCGGTACCCGCGTGGCCCGCGGCTGCTCGCGCCCCTGCAGGGCGGCCAGTTCGATGGCGAGGGTTTCCAGGCGCCCCAGCGCCCCCTCGGGTTTGGTCAGTTGCCGCTGGCGGGCGATGGCATGCTGCCGGTGCGCCTGCGAAGGCGCGGGGCAGGCCCGGGTGAACCATGCGTCTGTCACGTGTGTTCCGATACCGCGTTGCAATCGCGCATTGTAGGGCGCATGGCGCCTGCACGATGTGCCGTGGCGGGCGCCGCCGCCTGCCCCGCACCGGTCTCCCCCGGCAGCGCGGCGGGTGATGGCATAGAATGCCCGCACTTTCGGGTGACCGGCCAGATTCGCTCTGGCCGGTTGAAACGGGAAGCCGGTGCCGCGCCTGCCAGGAACATCCTGGCCCGCGCCAGTCCGGCGCTGCCCCCGCAACGGTAAGCAGGACAAGGACAGGCATACCGCCACTGTGCATCCATCGCACGGGAAGGCGCCTGGCCGGAAGCGTCGATGCGCGCTTCGCCTGCGAGCCCGGAGACCGGCCCGGAAGCCGACTGGTTGCGATGCGGAGGGCATGGCGGCGGCAGTAGCGCCGTGCGCGCACTCCGTCGTTTCCCTTCTCCTGGCAGCCTCCACCGTCCATCCGCGCGGGAGCGCGCGGATCCAGGAGTTCAGATGAAACTGCCATACCACACCCTTTCCCTCGCCCTTGCGCTGGCGCTGCCGGGCATTGCCAGCGCCGAGCAGGCGCCCACCGAACTCGACGACGTGGTGGTCACCGCCACCCGTACGCCGGTTTCCATCGCCGACAGCGTGGTGCCGGTGCAGGTGATCGACCGCGAGCAGATCGACCGCAGCCAGGCCGGCTCGCTGATGGACCTGCTGCGTGGCCGCGCCGGCCTGGACTTCGTCAACCAGGGCGGCCCCGGCAAGATCACCTCGCTGTTCATGCGCGGCAGCGCCTCCAGCCAGGTACTGGTGCTGGTCGACGGCGTTCGCATCGGCGCCGCCTCCAGCGGCATGCCGGCGCTGCAGGACCTGCCGATCGACCAGATCGAGCGCGTGGAGATCGTGCGCGGGCCGCGTTCGAGCCTGTACGGCTCCGAGGCGATCGGCGGCGTCATCCAGATTTTCACCCGCGCCGCCGGCCAGGGCCTGCAGCAGAACCTGGCACTGACCGCCGGCAGCCACAACCTGCGCCAGGCCAGCGCCGGGTTCAGCAACCGCGGCGAACGCGGCTGGTTGTCGGCGCAAGGCGCCTGGCAGAAGACCGACGGCATCAACGCGTGCAACGGGTCGGCCACGCTGTTCCAGGGCTGCTATGTCGACGAGCCCGACCGCGACGGCTACCGCAACACCTCGCTCAACGTGCGCGGCGGCTACGCGCTGGGCGAAACCCTGAGCGTGGAAGGCCACATGCTCGACGCCGCCAGCCGCAACCAGTACGACGGCAGCATCTATGGCGGCAACGAGGCCGACAACCAGCAGCGGGTATACGGCGGCAAGCTGCGCTGGAACCCGGGTGACGCGTTCGGCCTGTCCGTCCAGGTGGGCCGCAACGACGACCAGGCCGACAGCTACTACGTCCAGGCCGGCAAGCGCAGCTTCGTTTCCACCTTCGACACGCGCCGCGACACCGCCAGCGTGCAGGGCGACTTCCTGTTCGCCGAGGGCCAGCAGCTGAGCGTCGGCGGCGACTGGCAGAAGGACCAGGTGACCAGCACCACCGCCTATTCGATCGACAGCCGCGACAACACCGGCGTGTTCGCCGAGTACCAGGGCCGCTTCGGCGCGCACTCGCTGCAGGCCAGCGTGCGCAACGACGACAACGAGCAGTTCGGCAACCACACCACCGGCAGCCTCGGCTACGGCCTGGCGCTCGGCCACGGCCTGCGCCTCACCGCCAGCGCCGGCACCGGCTTCAAGGCACCGACCTTCAACGACCTGTACTTCCCGTGGTCGAGCAACCCGGCATTGAAGCCGGAGGAATCCACCAGCGTGAACGTCGGCATCGCGCAGTACGGCGAGGGCTGGAACTGGACCTTCAACGCCTACGAAAGCCGCATCGACCAGTTGATTGCGCTGGACAGCACCTACACTCCGTACAACATCGCCAAGGCGCGCATCCGCGGTGCCGAGCTGACCGGCTTCGCATCGCTGGCCGGGTTCGACATCAACGCCCAGGCCAGCTTCACCGATCCGCGCGACCACACCCGCGGCGCGGCCAGCTACGACAACTGGCTGCCACGCCGTGCCCGCAGCAGCGGCCGCCTCGACGTGGACCGTGGCTTCGGGCCGCTGCGCGTGGGCGTGACCGCCACCGCCACCGGGCACCGTTTCGACAACGCCGCCAACAGCCTGCGCCTGGCCGGCTACGGCACGGTGGACCTGCGCGTGGAGTACGCCATCAACGAGGCATGGAGCCTGCAGGCCCGGGCGGCCAACGTGTTCGATCGCGAGTACGAAACCGTGGCCTGGTACAACCAGCCCGGCCGCGAGTACCAGTTGACGCTGCGCTACCGCTCGCGCTGAAGCCGCCGCCACGGCCGCTCCGACGACGCTCCGGCCTCATGCCGGGGCGTCGTTCCATGACCACGAGGGCCATGCCGGCATCATCCACGCCGGACGTCCGGCAGTGGACCGGGCGGCGCCTGGCACCATGCCCGCGCGCCGCACAGGCCGGCGAATCGTCGCTCAGACGCCTGCGAGCAGTTCCCGCATATCGTCGATCACCGCGACCGCACCGGCCGCATCCAGGTCGAGATCGCGCGGGTAACCGTAGCGCACCAGGGCGATGGGCATGCCGGCGGCGTTGGCCGCCTCCAGGTCGGTGGCCGAGTCACCGACCATCAGGCACTGCGCCGGCGCGCGGCCGAGCAGCCGCGCCGCATGCAGTACCGGCTCGGGCGACGGCTTGCGCTGCGGCAGCGTGTCGCCACCGACGATGTGCGCGAAGTATCCGGCGATGCCCAGATGCGCGAGCAGCGGCGGTACCAGTGCCGATGGCTTGTTGGTGCAGATCGCCATCGGCAGCCCACGCGCCTGCAGCTGCTGCAGGGCGTCGGCCACGCCGTCGTACAGGCGCGGGCTGCGCAGCAGGCAGTCATGGTAGTGGCGCATGAACAACGGCATCACCTCCTCCGGCGTGCGCTCGCTGCCGGCGTGCGCCAGCGCGATGGCGACCAGGCGGCGCACGCCTTCGCCGATCCAGCTGCGGACCGTCGCCTCGGACACGCGCGACAGTGACAGCTCCTCCAGCGAGCGGTTGATCGCCTCGGCGATGTCCTCGGCGCTGTCCACCAGCGTACCGTCCAGATCGAATACCAGCGCTGCAATGCCCACGCACCCACTCCATGACAGTGAACCGTCGATTGTACCGGGGCGCGGAAACCCGTCAGTCCACGGCCGCATCGCGGAACAGGTCGCCCTGCACCACCGTATCCTCGCGGTCGCGGAAGCCGGACAGGCCCACGCCCACCAACCGGTAGCGCGTGTCCGGCGGCAGCTGCACGCGCTGGCACAGCGCCAGCGCGATGTCGCGCAGTTCCTCCTCCGAGGCCGGCGGCGCATCCGGCGTGAGGCTGCGGGTGAGGATCCGGAACTGGGCGGTCTTGAGCTTGAGCACCACGGTATGGCCGATGCGTTCGGTGCGCCCGGTCGCGCGCCACGTCCGCGCCGCCAGCTGGGCGATCAGTTCGTCGAACTCGCCCAGCCGCAGGTCCTCGGCGAACGTGTCCTCCGAGGAGATCGACTGCACCGGCTGGTCGGGCTCCACCGGGCGCTCGTCGATGCCGCGTGCGCGCCGGTACAGGCGTTGCCCGAACGTGCCGAACAGCGCTTCGAGCTGCTCCAGCGGCAGCCCGCGCAGATCGCCGACGGTAGCGATGCCCAGCGCCGCCAGGCGTCCTTCCATGACCTTGCCCACGCCGGGCACGCGGCTGACCGGCAGCGGCGTCAGGAACTGCTCCACCCGCGCAGGCGGCACCACGAACTGGCCATCGGGCTTGCGCCAGTCGGAGGCGATCTTGGCCAGGAACTTGTTCGGCGCGATGCCGGCCGAGGCGGTGAGCGAGGTCACCTCGCGGATCTGCGCGCGGATGGTGCGTGCGATCTCGGTGGCGATGCCGTCGCAGGTCGGCGATCCGCTCACGTCCAGGTAGGCCTCGTCCAGCGACAGCGGCTCGACCAGCGGGGTGTGCTGCAGGAAGATCTCGCGGATCTGCCGCGACACGGCCTTGTAGCGGGCGAAATCCGGCGGCACGAACACCGCATCCGGACACAGCCGCTCGGCGCGCACCGCGGGCATCGCCGAGCGCACACCGAACCTGCGCGCCTCGTAGGAGGCCGCGCATACCACCGACCGGGCACCGCGCCAGGCCACCACCACCGGCCGCCCCCGCAACGCCGGATCGTCCCGCTGCTCGACCGACGCGTAGAACGCGTCCATGTCGATGTGGATGATCTTGCGCATGGCGAGCAACATGACCGCGGAACGAAGGACCGCCATCATAGCGCCGCGCTCCATACGCACCGGTACGATCTACGACGAACGTGCCGCCTTTTCCCCGCAACACTACGGATGCGTACGGATAAAACTGTTGATTGAAAGCCTGCGCATCATGCATGCTCGGGCGTTAACCCACGTTTTCGTGCTCCGGATTACCGCTTCGATGAACCGTCTCAATGCGTTCTCGCGCGAACAGCTGCTGGCCAGTGCCCGCGGCGAGCTGTTCGGGCCCAACAAGGGCCGCCTGCCCAACGACCCGATGCTGATGTTCGACCGCATCACCGACATCCGCGACGACGGGGGGCCCCACGGCAAGGGCCTGGTGCGCGCCGAGCTCGATATCCGCCCCGACCTGTGGTTCTTCGGCTGCCACTTCATCGGCGACCCGGTGATGCCCGGCTGCCTCGGCCTGGATGCGATGTGGCAGCTGACCGGCTTCTTCTTGACCTGGCTGGGCGCCGAGGGACGCGGCCGCGCCCTGGGCTGCGGTGAGGTCAAGTTCACCGGCCAGGTGCTGCCCAGCGCCAGGCTGGTGCAGTATGAAATCGACATTTCGCGCGTGATCAACCGCAAGCTGGTCATGGCCCAGGCCGACGCCCGCATGCTGGTCGACGGGCGCGAGATCTATACCGCCAAGGACCTGCGCGTGGGCCTGTTCACTTCCACCGAGAGCTTCTGATGCGTCGTGTCGTCATCACCGGCATGGGGATCAACTCCTGCCTTGGCAACGATCTGGATACCGTTTCCAGTGCCCTGCGCGAAAGCCGTCCCGGCATCGTCGCCCTGCCCGACCATGCCGAAGCCGGCCTGCGCAGCCAGATCGGCGGCCGCGTCGACATCGACCTGGACGCGCAGATCGACCGCAAGCTCAAGCGTTTCATGAGCGACGCGGCGGCCTACAGCTACATCGCCCTGCGCGATGCCATCGCCGACGCCGGCCTGGACCAGGCCCAGGTCAGCAATTTCCGTACCGGCCTGATCGCCGGCTCCGGCGGCGGCTCCAGCCAGTGGCAGGTGGAAGCCGCCGACCTGCTGCGCAACCGCGGCGTGCGCAAGGTCGGCCCGTACATGGTGCCGCGCACGATGTGCTCGACGGTCTCGGCCAACCTGGCCACCGCCTTCAGCATCAAGGGACTGAGCTACTCGCTGTCCGCTGCCTGCGCCACCTCGGCGCACTGCATCGGCGCGGCCGCCGACCTGATCCGCCACGGCGCCCAGGACATCGTGTTCGCCGGCGGCGGCGAGGACCTGCACTGGTCGATGAGCGTGATGTTCGATGCCATGGGCGCGCTGTCCACCGGCTTCAACGACACCCCGGCATCCGCGTCGCGCCCCTATGACGCCAACCGCGACGGCTTCGTCATCGCCGGCGGCGCCGGCATGCTGGTACTGGAAGACTACGACCACGCCATCGCGCGCGGCGCACACATCCATGCCGAGCTGATCGGGTACGGCGTGACGTCCGACGGTGCCGACATGGTCGCCCCGTCCGGCGAAGGCGCGGTGCGCTGCATGCACATGGCGCTGGCCGGCATCGACCGCCCGATCGATTACCTCAATACCCACGGCACCTCCACCCCGCTGGGCGACATCACCGAGCTGGGTGCGGTGCGCGAGGTCTTCGGCGAGCGGGTGGTGCCGCCGATCTCCTCGACCAAGGCGCTGTCCGGCCACTCGCTCGGCGCGGCCAGCGTGCACGAGGCGATCTTCTGCCTGCTGATGATGCGTGACGGCTTCATGGCCGGCTCAGCGAACATCGAGACGCTTGATCCGCGCGCGGAAGGCTTCCCGATACTCCACCAGACGCAGGAAGCACGCCTTGAGACGGTGATGTCGAACAGCTTTGGTTTTGGTGGTACGAACGCGACGCTGGTGTTCGGCCGGGTGTAAGGCCGGGGCATCAAGGGGTTCAAGCAACGGCGCCTTTTGGCGCCGTTGTCGTATGCGCGGTGGTCGCGGATCTACGTGGGGCAGCCCGTGCTGCACGCGTTCGCCTGGGAGGCTCCGTTCCGCTGCAGCCGCCAGGCCCGTGGCCTTTCTCTGTGTCGCGCGCCTGCAGGGCGGCCGTCGCCGTGCAACACCCGCAGCCACGCTGATCTGAGGGCCTGGAAAATGCCAACGGTGCCTTTTGGCGCCGTTCTGGTTTATGCGACATCCGGGTTTTGGATGCGGGAAAAAAGCAAACCCCCGCTGCATTGGCAGCGGGGGTTTGGGGATAAAGCCCCTGGCGATGACCTACTCTCGCATGGCTTGAGCCACACTACCATCGGCGCAGCTGCGTTTCACTTCCGAGTTCGGGATGGGATCGGGTGGTTCCACAGCGCT